>Ga0187892_10000280_pt1 | contig 136614 bp, 110 predicted proteins | sample MA1701073metaG_FD_139345 | JGI IMG/M metagenome (GOLD analysis project Ga0187892, IMG submission 139345) | Bio-ooze microbial communities from a basaltic lava cave in the Kipuka Kanohina Cave System on the Island of Hawaii, USA - MA170107-3 metaG ... | reverse complement strand
GCAAAGAGGCTCGAGAACGCCCGCTCGAACGCGTCGCGGAAGAGAAGGCCCAGGGCGGCCGTCGGCACCGATCCGGCCGCGAGGAGGAGGAGGAGCCGCGCGTCGGGATCCGACGCCGACCGCCTCGAGAGCGCCGCCGGCACCGAAACGGCGAGCCGCGCCAGATCGCGGCGGAAGACGACGGCGGTCGCGAGGAGCGTTCCCACGTGGAGCACGACCGTCGTGAGGACCGGCGGCTCGGAGAAATCGAGGAGCCTCTGGAGCACGACGAGATGGCCCGAGCTCGACACCGGCAGAAACTCGGTCAGGCCCTGGACGGCGCCGAGGACCAGCGCCTTCAGCGCCTCGCTGGCCACGGGATCCGGGATGGGCGGTCCTCCACGGGGAGAGGCGAACGCTGTCGTGCGTCGCGAGCGCCGCGGAGCATAGCTCCGCCCGCTGCGGCGTCAGCCCGTGATGCCGAGGAGATGGAAGACGCGATCGCGGACGTCCTCGAACTTGAACGGCTTCCGGATGAAGCCGTCGACGCCCGCCTCGAGGACCTTCTTCACGTCCCGCTCCTTGAGATAGCCCGACATCACGATCACGCGGGTGCTCTTCAGGTCCGTGACGGACTTGATCTGGCGGGTGACCTCGAGGCCGTTCAGGTCGCCGAGGTTGTAGTCGAGGAGGATGAGCTCGGGTCGGAAGTCGCGCGTCTTGAGTCCGGCTTCGAATCCTGACTGCGCGACCTCGACCTCGAAGATCCCGATGCGGGTGAACTGCTCCTTCAGGATCTCGACGATGCCGGGCTCGTCGTCGGCGATGAGGAGGCGGCGCTTCCCGCTGCCGACGCCTTCCAGCCACTCGGACGGGAAGCCCGCGCGGCTCATGAACTCGACGAGGTCCTTGTGCGGGATGCGGCGGTCGCGCGACGCCGGGATGCGGAACCCCTTGAGCGCTCCCGACTCGAACCACTTGATGACGGTCCGGATCGTCACGCGGCAGATCTTCGCGACCTCGCCGGTCGTGTAGACGTCCTTGACCATGGCCCTCTAGCGCCTGCGACCGATTGACGTCCCGAAACGCTCGCCCGCGATTTCGAGGCTCGAACGGGCTCCGCCAGCGCACCCGAACGACTCTTGTTCAGTCCCCTCAATTCCGTCAATTTTCAGAGTTTATATAAAACTTGACGAGCGTCAAGAGGCGACCCGGAACGGCGGGCCCTGCCCAGCGTTGACCCCGGCAGAGAGCCCGTGATATAGAAAGCCCCCGCCTCAGAGCAGGTCTTTCCGTCCGGGCGATTAGCTCAGTTGGCTTAGAGCACCAGCTCGACAAGCTGGGGGTCACAGGTTCAAGTCCTGTATCGCCCACCACCCCTCCCCGACCCGGCCGCCCCGTCTCCCGAGCCGACCCCGTCGAGCCCCTCGGGCGCGCGAGACGCCACGGCGAGAAGAGCCGCGACCGCGGCGGCCGCGAGCGCGACCGGGAGGATCCGGCCCGCGCGCGCTCCGACCGAGAGCGCTCCGAGGAGGACCGCTGCGGCGCCGAGGACGAGAACCGCGATCCCGCGCCCGAGGCCGAGCGCGACCAGGCGGTGCGAGACGTGGCGCCGGTCGCCCTCGAAGACGCTCGCGCCGCGGCGGAGCCGCGACGCGACGACGAGCGCCGTGTCGGCAAGCGGGATCCCGAGAGCGACGACCGCGGCGAGAGCCGCCCGTCCCGGGGGCAGCCCGGTTCCCTCCCCGGCGCCGAGCGCGAGCGCGGCGACGAGGAATCCGAGTGAAAGGCTCCCGGCGTCGCCGAGGAAGACCCGCGCTCGCGGGTAGTTGTGCGGGACGAAGCCGGCCGCGGCTCCCGCCGTCGCGGCGAGGGCCGCTGCGCGCGCGGGATCCGCGCCCGAGGCGCCGGCGGCGAGACCGCCGGCCGCCGCCGCGGCGAGGACCGCCGCGAGGCCGTTCATGTTGTCGGAGAGGTTGAGCGCGTTCGCCGCGAGAACGAGGAAGCCCGCCGCGAGAGCGGCGTCCACGGCGCCATCGGGCACGACGCCCGCGCGGAGGCCCCCGAGCGAGACGGCGACGAGCGCCGCCGCCGACTCGACGGCCAGGCGGAGCGACGGCCGGATCGAGTCCTTTCGGAGGTCGTCGGCGAGGCCGACGGCGAAGACGATGCCCGTCGAGGCGCCGATCCAGGCGACGGACGGGGACACTCCGGCCGCGACCGCGCCGAAAAGGGCGCCGAGGAGAACGGCTCCGCCGCCGAGGAGGGGCACCGGCGCCGCGTGGTCCTTCCGGCCGCCCGGTCGGTCGACGATCCCGAGCTTCGCCGCGGCGGCGGCCGCGGCGGGCGTAAGGAGGGCCGCAGCGGCGAGGGCGACGGCGAGCGGCAAGACGAGGCCGCTCACGGCGCGCCCCGCCGCGCGACGAGGCGCTCGTAAAGCGACGCGAGCTCCCGCGCCATCTTCGCGGGCGAGTATCCGCGCTCGCGGATCGCCCGTCGCGCGGCGGCGCCCTCCCGCTCGCGCTCGGCGCGGCTCGCAAGGAGAAAAACGATCGCCTCCGCCGCCGCGGCCGCGTCGCCGGGCGGGAAGAGCCGGCCCGAGACGCCGTGATCGACGAGCCCCGGGATCCCTCCGACCTTGCTCGCGACCGGCGCCGCCCCGCACGCCATCGCCTCGACGAGCGAGGCCGGGAGCCCCTCGTGCCGCGACGTCACGGCGAAGACGTCGAGCGCGCGGAGGAGGTCGAGTGGATCCTCGCGAAAGCCGAGAAAGCGGAACGCCCGGCAATCGTTTCCCGTCGCGTGCTCCGCGGCGGAGCGGAGCGGCCCGTCCCCCGCGACGAGGAACACGGTGTCGGGAAAGGAGAGGAGGACGCGCCGCGCGGCGGCGACGAAGAGGAGAGGGTCCTTCACCGGAACGAGCCGGCCGACGAATCCGACGACGGGAGCGTCGGCCGCGATCCCGAGGCGCGACCGGCACGTCGGATCGGGCGCGACCGGCCCGGCGAGATGCTCCGCGACGTCGAGGCCGGGCGCGATCGGCACGAACTTCTCTCGCCCGGCGACGCCGAGCAGTGCGAGCTCGTCGGCGATCTCCGGCGCCGGCACGACGAGGGCGTCGGACATCGCGGCGAGGCGGCGCTCGACGAGACGGAGCCCCGCCGAGAGCGCCGGGCCGAAATAGCTCCGGAGCACGTGCCCGTGATGCGTGTGGACCACGACCGGCACGCGCTCGCGGCGCGCCGCCCATCTGCCGATCGCGCCCGCCCGGCTCTCGTGCGTGTGCACGACGTCGGGTCGGAATCGCCTGATCTCGACGCGGATCGATCGCGCGGCCGCCGCGAGCGTCCGCGGTGAGAGCCCGCGGCCGAGCCCCGCGACGAGTCGGAACGCGCTCCCGAGCGTCGCCGCGCGGGACGTCCAATCCCCCTCGCCGCGGCCGATCTCCCCCGCGAGGAGCATCGCGGCGCCCGGGGGGCCGCCGAGGTCGCGCGTGAGGGAGATCACCTGCCGCGTCGGGCCTCCGACGTTGAGGCGGGTCACGATCCGGAGGACGCGCAGGCCGCCCGCCGCCCCGCTCACGGCTTCTCGCCCCGCGAGATGCAATCCGCGGCCCTCGGCTCGTATAGTGACGGGCGCGCCGGCCGCCGAGTCCCGGACGGCGCGGAGAAATCATCCGAGTCGGCCTCGAAGGATTCCGAAATGGACAGCTTCAACGGCCTCGACGTCGCGCTCGGGATCTTCCTCCTCGTGGGACTCGTCCACGGGCTCGTGCGAGGCTTCGTCTGGCAGGTCGTCCGGCTCGTCGGTCTCGTCGCGGGCATTCTCCTCGCCGGCCGCTTCGGCGAGCCGCTCGGCGACTTCATCCAGACGCGGGTGAAGGACCTCGGAGGGTCGCTGAACCACGTCGTGGCGTGGTCCCTCGTCTTTCTCGTCACCGTCATCGGCTTCGCTCTCCTGTCGAAGCTCGTGAAGGGGCTCGTCGGAAAGGCGGAGCTCTCCGGGTTCGACCGGATCCTGGGCGGCGCGTTCGGCGTGATCAAGACGGGCGTCTACTCCTTCCTCGTCCTCGTCCTCATGCAGGGCTGGCTCATTCCCGACGGCGAATTGGCCGAGGTGCCGGAGCCGGAGCCCGGATCGGTGCAGGCGCGGCTCCAGCACGAGTGCCGGACGAGCAGGATCATCCCGGTCTACGACCGCTTCGCCACCCTCATCAAGCCGATCCTCCCCCCGCGCTTCGTCGAGAAGTGGACCGCCCTCGTCGACTGGACCGAGGACCAGGGCCGCTCGCTCGGACAGGGCCGGCTGAAGCTCGACTCGGAGCCCGGCGCCCCGAAGTGACGCGCGCCCGCCGTCCCGATCGGACGGCTCACTCCAAGCGGAGATTCCCGAGCTTTTCCTCGAGCGACCGGACCCTCTTCTCGACCCCGAGATCGAGGACGGGGCTCGACCGGTAGGCGCCGATCACCCGCTCGAGATCCGCGATCGCCGCCTCGCGATCGCCGGGAGCGCCGCGCTCGGCGAGCGCTCGGGCGCGCTCCTCGAGCGCGTCGAGCACGCCGCCCTGGACGGCCGCGTTCCTCGCGTCGCCCTCGAGCGAGGGAAAAGCGTCGGCGAGCGCCGTCGCGTCGCGGATCACGGCCTCGCTGTCGCTCCGCATCGCGTGAACCCGCACGCGATAAGCCCACGCGAGCGGATCGGACGCGGGGGAGCCGCCCGCCGTCCGCTCCTCGAGGAACCGGAGCACATCCGAGAGCGTCCCGCTCCGCCGGGCCTCCGCCGCCGCGCGCGCCAGAGCGTCGCCGGCCTCGTCGACGGCCTGGCGGGCGCGATCGAGGATGAACTGGAGCGGAAAGAAGACGTGAGGGCTCTTCGGGAACAGGTTGATGATGGTGTGGCAGGTCCTCTCCGCCTCTTCGAGGCGCGTTCGGGCGTAGTAGTCGAGGGCGAGCCGCAGCAGCGCCTCCTCCAGGACCTCCGACTCCGGGTAGTCTCGGACGATTTGCTCGAGCGTCTCGATCCGACGGTCGATCGAGAGCTTCTGCGCGAGATCGAAGAGCGCCCGCGCGTCGTCGAGTCGGCCCGCGAGGCTCCTCTCGGCGTCGGCCCGCCCGCCCGCGCCGCCGCCGTCCGCGGCGCCGTCCGGCCCCGGGCAGCCCGTGAGCGCGAGGACCGCCGCTGCGGCGAGCGCGAGCGCGCCTCTCCGGGCCTTCGTCCGCAGCGTCATCGCTTCCGCCTCGGGGCGGTCGCGCGGCGCGACGGCCGGAACCGCTTCAGCCGGTCCGCCCTCCTCCGCGCCGCCTCGTCGAATCGGCGCTTCTCGGCCGCCGTCCGCGGGACGAGCGGCGGAACGGCGGTCGGGCGACCGAGGTCGTCGAGCGCGACGAACGTGAGGAACGCCGAGCTCGTGTGCCGGCGCTCGCCCGTCAGCGGGTTCTCCGACTCGACCTCGACGCCGACTTCCATCGAGGTCGTTCCCGTGTGGTTGACGCGCGCTGAGAGGTGGACGACGTGCCCGACCTTCACCGGGTGGTGGAACTCGAGGCTGTCGACGGAGACCGTGACGACCGGCCTCCGGGAGTGGCGCGCCGCCGCGATCGCGGCCGCGACGTCGATGAGGTGCATCACCTTTCCGCCGAGGAGGTTTCCGAGCGGGTTCGCGTCGTTCGGGAGGACGAGCTCGGCCATGCGGACCGATCCGTCCTCGACCGTCCGGCCGCGCCGGCGCGACTTCGGCATGCGAACGACTCCTCGTTTCGCGGGAGCCGCGGGCGCCCTCGCGGAAGAAAACGGCGTCAGACGTCGAAGATCACCGTCGCCTCGAGAATCGGCCCGGCAGCCTTCCGGAGCGAGAGCGCGTGAAACGTCGCGCCCTTCACCTCGAGCCGGCCACCGTGGCGGTCGCGATCGAACGGCTCGCCGAAGAGCCGCCCGCGGACGCTCCCTTCCGAGACGGAGAGTTCCGCACGGGCGCACGCGAACCCGCGCGCGTGGAAGAGGAAAAGCACCTCCGTCAAGAGCTCGCGGAGAAGCTCGTCGGGCGGGGCTCCCGGGGAATCGACGGCGATCTCCCGGGACGAGCGCTCCCGCACGGCGGCGCGGTCGAAGAGGAGGTCCGAGAGGCCGGCGACGGCGTTCCCGAACAGATCGTCCGCGTCCCGGCCCTGGACCACGAGTCCGACGTCGGCGGTGTGGTCGAGGAAGCGATACGGGACGATCCGGACCGGTCCGCCATCGGAATCGGTCTGAGCGATGGGACACTCTCCTCCGGCGCGGGATTGTAGCAAAGGCGCACGGAGGGACCCGGACGGCAATCGCGATGCCGCGCCCACGGTTTCGAGCGCGGACGCGGAACGCTCAGAACGTGAGGTTGTACTTCTTGATCTTCCGGTAGAGCGTCGCCTGGCCGAGCTTCAGCCGCCGGGCGGCGTCGGCCACGTTGCCGCCGCACCCGCGCAGCGCCTGCGCGATCACGCGCTTCTCCACCTCGCGGAAGGGGAGGATCTCGAGGACCTCCTTCGTCGCCGAGCCACCGGACCCGTCCGAAGGCCACTCTCCCGGCGGGACCGCGGACGAGGCGCTCGGCGGCAGCGGCACGTCGATGCCGGTGGCCGAGCGCACGTGCGGAGGGAGGTGGGCCTCGGTGACGCGCTTCCCGATGTTGAGGACCACGGCGCCCTCGATGACGTGCTGCAGCTCGCGCACGTTGCCGGGCCAGTCGTAGGCGCAAAGGCGGGAGAAGGCCTCCGGGCTGAAGTCCGAGAACTCTTTCCGGTTCTCGCGCGCGAACCGCTGGAGGAAAAACCGCGAGAGGAGCGGGATGTCGGCCCGCCTCTTCCGGAGCGGCGGCACCTCGATGCAGACGACGTTCAGGCGGAAGTAGAGGTCCTCGCGGAACCGCCCCTCGTTCTTCTCCGTCTCGGGATTCTTGTTCGTCGCGGCGATGATGCGGACGTTGACGCGGATCTCCTTGCCGCCGCCGACGCGCTTGAACGTCCGCTCCTGGAGGAACCGCAGGAGCTTCGCCTGGACGTTGAAGTCCATCTCGCAGATCTCGTCCAGGAAGAGCGTTCCCTTGTCGGCCTCCTCGCAGCAGCCGACGCGCAGGCGGTCGGCGCCGGTGAACGCGCCCTTCTCGTGGCCGAAAAGCTCGCTCTCGAGGAGGTTGCTCGGGATCGCGGCGCAGTTGATCGGGACGAAGGGCCCGGGAGCGCGCGGGCTCCGCGCGTGGATCGCCTTCGCGATCAGCTCCTTCCCGACGCCGCTCTCTCCGAGCACGAACACGGTGGCGTCGCTGCGCGCGACGTTCTCGATGATCGTGTAGATCGCCTGCATCTCGTCGCTCTCGCCGAGGATCCCCTCGAATTCGCGGCGGCGGACCTTTTCGATCTGGTCGAGCCGGCGCGTGAGCTGCCACATCGTGACCGCGTTCTTCAGGCTCACGTGGAGCCGCGTCCGGTCGATCGGCTTCAGGAGGAAGTCGAAGGCGCCGATCTTCATCGCGTCGACCGCCGAGTCGACCGAACCGTGCGCGGTCATCATGATGACGGGCAGGTTCGGACGCATCTCGCGGATGCGCCGGAGGATCGTGTGGCCGTCCTCGTCGGGAAGGCGGACGTCGAGGAGAACGGCAGCCGGGTCGCACGTCGCGAGCGCTTCGTAAAGCTCGGCGCCGGTCGCGCACTTCACGACGGGGAACCCCTCCTTGCGGAGGTCGAGCTCGATGAGACGCTGGATCGCAGGCTCGTCGTCGACGACGATGATGGGAACGGAAGAGCCCTGAGCGTCAGGCATGTCCTCTCGCCTTTCGACGTCTTGAGACGGTGGGTCCGGTTCGGGCCGGTGAGCGATTTGCGGCGCCCTGAAAGCCGGACGCCCGGCCCGTCTCCTCGCCGTGCGGCGCCGCGACGGGGATATCGAGCGCCGGAGGCGCCGCTCTTGAGAGGGAAGGGTCCGGGGCGCCGTGCTCCGCGCCGGCCGCGATAACGGGCCTCCGCGGCCCGCGTCAGGGCAGGAGGCGGACGCCGAGGAGGCGCGTCGCGCGCGCGCCGGCGCCGGCCGGTCGAGGCGCGTCCGCCACGACGGCCTGGAAGTACACGGTCCGGTCGACGAATCCCGGTTTCTCCGGAATCCGGAGCGGTATCTGGGCTTCGCCCGAAGCCGAGAGCGGGGGCCGCCGAACGGTCGAATCGAAGATCGAATCGGCCACGGCCCGGAAGACGGGCGTCCCCGCGAGACCGATCCCGACTCCGAAGAAGGAGCTTTCTCCCGGCCTCCGGTCCGCAAGAAGCGCGAGCACGCCGGAAGGAGGGCCCGCGATCCGGAAGAGGATCGTCTCGCCCGGACGCGGCACGCCCTCGACGTCGAGCGCGGGCTCGTTCGCAACGTACGCGAGAGCGCCCGCCAGCACGACTTCCGCGCCGCTCGCCCCGCGGACGACGACGCGCGAGGGGCCGAGCGCCGCGCCGGGCGGAGCGACGACCACGAGGCGGTCGTCGCCGCTCTCGAGCGTCTCGGCGGGCCGGTCCCCGACGAGGACCGAGCCGCCTTCGAGCCCGCTCCCCGAGATGCGCACCGTCGCGCCGCCGCGGATCTCCGCCTCCGAGGGCACGACGGCCGTCACGACGGGGCTGTCGTCGCCTCGCGCGCCGTAGAGGAAGCGCGCGCCGGCCTGGTCGTCAGAGTGGAGGCTCCGACCCGAGGTCGACCCGGGGGCGCCGGTCGCCGACATCGTCGCGCCGGACACGGTCGAGTGCTCGAGGCCGAGGGCGTGGCCGAGCTCGTGCGTCGCCGTCTCCTGCACGTCGAACTCGTCCCGCGCCGGGCTTCGGCCCGCGCTCCAGCGGAAGACGTCCGCCCCGTCCCGGTCCCAGAAGACGACGTCGAATCCGAGAATCTCGCCCACGCCGCCGTCCACCAGCATGAAGGTCGACGCGAGGGCTCCCATGCGGCTGTCGTACGGCAAATAGAAGACGGCGTTGACGCCGTCGGCGGTGTCGACCCGGGCAGTGTCCGTGCGGCCCGCCTCGAGGAACCGGAAGTCCGCGCCGCTCCTCGCGGTCCACTCGCGCGCCGCCTCGAGGACCGCCGATTCCTGCTCCTCGGGCGTCCCCGTCCACGCGGGGAAGTTGGGATTGACTGCGACCGCGGCCGCGTGCTCCGGGAACCGCGCGCCGGAGACCGCGAAGGCGAAGACGACCTCGATCAGGACCTTCGATACGACGATGACGCCGAGCACGAGCCCGCAATAGAGAAGGAAGATCCTGAGCGTCTTTCCCGCCATGCTATCGAGCGGATCGGACGACCCCTTTTCCGGTTCCGGCATGCGACTCTCCTTGCCGTTCGGGCCGCGGAGCGCGGGGCCGGACGGCCTCTGCGGTTCTTCTTGGGGCGCGCGCGCCGGGCCCCTTCGTCTCGCGGAACCCCGCGCCCATCGAATCGAGCCGGGGAACGGAGAGCTCGGACGTCGCTTGACCGAAGAAGCCGACCCTGAACAGCACGGGTTTCCTGCGACCCGCCGGCTTCCGGACGTCCCCGCTGAGTCCTCCGCTCCCTCGACTTCGAGTTGTCTTCTTTTCCGATCTCTCCCCGAGGGCGACGCTCTCTCTCGCCGCCGCCGCGGGGAGCCCGTCACCTCGGCCGGGCCGACGCCTTCGCCGCGCGACGGATTTCGTCGAGCGTCGGCAGCGGGTCCGGGTCCTCGCTCGCGCGGGCCGCGACGCGGTCCCCGTCGAGCGCGATCCTCCCCCGCTCGAGCCCGTAGACGCGATGAGCGTCGCCGGCGTCGCGGAGGAAGAACACCGCTCTCTCGCCCGGGACGAGCGCGGGCGCGTCGGAGACGACGAGCGTCAGGTCCCCGACGGTCCCGCCCGGGATCTCGACCGCGAGCCGCTCCTCGGGACGGGCCTCGCCGCCGAGCACTTCCTCGACGGTGAGGGTGCAGCGCGTCACGATGAGGCGGCCGATCCCCTCCCACTCCGTCCAGCGCGACTCGACGCCGCTCACGCGCCCGATGACCACAACGTCCGAGCGGGCGGCGAGCGCCTCGATCGAGAGCGGCCTCAAGGCCGCTTCCGTCTCGAGCGTCGCGGCGCCGCCGAGCCCCAACCCGGCGCACGAGGACAGGAGTGCCATTTGAATCGCTCGCTTCATCCCTCTTCCTCTTCTCTCGCTCTACTCTTGCTCTTCTCTCGGCCTTCCCGGGCCGTCCGGCTCTCTTGCGCCGGCGTCCGCGCGCTTAACGGCGCGAACGGGAGACTTCGGACGCAACGACCGTTCCCGCGCAGGAGATTGAATACAACTCGCTATATGATATGAGTTTACGTACATTCCAATCGGGGGCGCGGACCCGGCGCCGAGACGATCAGTTCGAGAGCCGTCTCATTTCGGAAGGCGCGCGGGGGGCGCGAGGGCGGCGACGAGCCGCGCGGCCTTCTCCATGAAGGAAGCGAACTGGTCCGGGGTGAGCTGCTGCATCCCGTCGCACTTGGCGGACTCGGGATGCGCGTGGACTTCGACCATGAGGCCGTGGGCTCCGCACGCGAGGGCGGCGAGCGCCATCGGCTCGACGAGGTTTCTGAGTCCCGTCGCATGGCTCGGATCGACGACGATCGGGAGGTGGGTCTTCTGGTGGAGGAGAGGGACCACGCTGAGATCGAGCGTGTTCCGCGTGTCGGTGGAGAACGTCTTGATGCCGCGCTCGCAGAGGATGACCTGCTCGTTCCCGCCGGCGAGGACGTACTCCGCGCTCATGAGGAGCTCGTCGACCGTCGCGGACATGCCGCGCTTCAGCATCACGGGCTTCCGCGTCTTGCCGACCTCGCGGAGAAGCCGGAAGTTCTGCATGTTCCGCGCGCCGATCTGGAGGATGTCGGCCGTCCTTTCCACGGCGGGAAGGTCGTGCGGATCGAGCACCTCGGTGACGATCGGGAGCCCGGTTTCCGCGCGCGCCTCCTCGAGCAGCGAAAGCCCCTCTTCCTCGAGGCCCTGGAACGAGTACGGGCTCGTGCGCGGCTTGTAGGCGCCGCCGCGGAGGATCTGCGCGCCCGCGCTCTTCACCGCGCGCGCCGATGCGAGGAGCTGCTCCCGGCTCTCGACCGCGCACGGCCCCGCCATGATCACCGGCCTCCCCTCGCCGATACGGACGCCGCCGACGGGGATGACGGTCCGGCCCGGCTGCGACTCGCGGCCCGCGAGCTTGTACGGCGCGAGCACCGGCATCACGCGGTCGACGCAAGGCAGCGACTCGAGCTCGAGTTCCGCCAGGACGCGCTCGTCGCCGATGGCGCCGATCACGATCTTCTCGACGCCGGGGAGGTAGAGGGGCTTCAGTCCCTTCGCGGTGATCGCGGCCATGACCGATTCGACCTCGGCCGGCGGCGCGTTCTTGCGCATCACGATGATCATGGCGAGCCCTTCGTCCCGCGCCGCTCGGGAGTCCGCGTCCCTCCCGAGCCGGTGGAAAGCGCGCGAGGATATCACGAGCGATGCGCGTCAGGGACCGCGCGCCCCCTCCCGGCGGAGAAGCCCGCGCAGGATCTTGCTGCGGATCTCGCCGTCGAGGCGGCCCGCCTTCGCGAGGGAGCGAACCGCCTCGGCGAACGCGCGGTCGGCCACGCTCCGGACGAGCGGATCGCCCGTTGCCCGCGCCGCCGCGGCGAGGCCGAGGGAGGCGAGCGGGAGGTTCCTATCCCACACGCGCCCGCGCGCGGCCGCAGCGGCGCCCGCGGGGTCGACGGCGATCTCGTTCGCGAGCGAGAACCCGCCGCGCCCTCCTTCGCGCGGCGCGTTCTCAGCGACGAAGCGCGCGACGCGCGCGGCGGCCGCCGTGCCCCGCGGATCGCCCGTCGCGTCGCTCGCCCGGAGGAGACCGGGCACGAGGACGCCGGCCGCGACCCACGACGAGACGGCAGCGCTCCCGCCGTCCTCGGCGCTGAAGAGGATCGGCAGCGGACCTCCGATCGACTCGAGCCGGTCGAGCGCCTCGACGATCGCTCCCCGGAACGCCGCGCGCTTTTCCTCCCTCGCCGTCTCGGCCGCCGCCGCGAGGCCGTGAAGGAGCCAGCCCAGCCCGCGCTCGCGGCGGTAGGTCTCGTCGTCGCCCACGAACCGAGCCGCCGCCGTGCCCGCGACGGCGAGGCCGTCCTCGAGGATCGCCGGATCTCCCGCGACGAGCCCGAGCGCGATCGTCCCCTCGGCGAACGTGTGTCCCGCCTCGAAGCGGAGCCCTCCGTGCGACGGCCCGTGCATGCGCGGACGCAAGTCGTGGAACGGCGCGTCGGGCGACCGCCACACGTCCACGTCGCGCAGGTGGCGGTAGGAGTCGGCCGCGAGGCCGAGGAGGCGCGGATCCCGCCGTCTCAGCGCCAGCCGGACGAGCCCGTCGATCGTGTCGAACTCGAGGTTGCCGAACGTCCCCGGCCGGCGCTCCCAGTCGCCGAAGTCCTCGGGCCGAAGATGCCGCAGCCGCTCCTTCTCCTCGTCCCGCGCGACCCGGTCGAGGAGCGCCTCCGCCGCCCTCGGGAGGCTCGCGCTCGGATCGCCCGGGAGTCCGGGCGGATCGCCGGCGCCGCTCCCGCGAACGGTCGCCGCGAGCGCCGTGAACGGCGACGGGCCGGGAAACGTGCGGCGCCCCGATCGGGCGGCGCCGACGTACGCCTCGAGCGACGCGAGACGCCCGAGCCCGAACGGCGCCGACGGCGCGACGAGCGCGATCGCGATCCCGTCGCGCGAGGCGACGAGAGCGGGAGGCTCTCCCGGACCGCGCCGGCGGCGCACGGCGACGAGCCCGGCTCCCCCCGCGTGCGGCGATAGGACGGCGGTCTCCTCCCCGGCGGACGAATCGAGCGAGGGCTTCGCGATCTTCTCCCAGGGCGGAACCGGGCGGAGCGCCGTGCCGAGGACGCAGCCGGGCACGAGCGCTCGATCGGGCGCGGGAATCTCGAGCCGGACGAAAGCGCCGTCGTGACCGCTCGCGAACTCGAGGCGGCACCGGTAGGGAAGCCGCGGAGAACCGCCCGGGCCGGCGAGCGCGCCGTCGAGGCGGATCCGCACCGAGAGAGGTCCCGCCTCCTCCACCACGAGGCCGCGAAACGCTTCCGGGGCGGGCTCGAGCGGCACTCCGTCGACCGTCCCGGAGGGCGCATCGAGAACGAAGCGCGCGCCCGCCACGTCTCCGAAGCGGACGAGCGGTCCTTCGCGCCTCGACACGCGCGCGACGAGGGAGGCGAGATTGACGGCGACGCCCTCGTCGGCCTCGATCGCGCGGAGGGGACGCGGCGGCGGAGACGTGGCGCGGCCCGCCCGGAGGTGAAAGCGCGCCGGACGGTTCGAGGCGAGATCGCACGCGAAACGCACGCGGAGCCAACGCACGCGGCCCGCGTCGTCCACCACGAGGGGGCTCGCCTGCACGGGGACGTCGTTTCCCCTCGCGTCGCGGAGCGCCACGCCGTCCCCGGGACGAAGGAGCGTCGATTCGGGAACGAAGACGCCGGCGGCGACCGGCGCGGCCGTCGCGACGCCGCGGGCCGGACCCGAAACGATCAGCTCCGCGACGGGACCGCCGGCCCGCGACGGGAGTGTGACGATCGCGACGAGGGCCCGCGCCGCAAGGACGGCGGGCCCGGCCCGGCGGCTTGTCTTCACGGCGGGATCTCCGCCGTGTCCGTCGGCCGAGGACGCGCGATCGTTACGCGCGGCGGGCGACCCCGCGCCCTATAATCCGCTCGCCCGTGAGAGCGTGAGCGACCCGTCGGCACCGAGGGTCCTCGGGCAAGCGAGCGCGCGAGCGATGCCATCGAAACCGTACCGGCGCCGGATCGGGGTCTTCGGAGGGACGTTCAACCCGATCCACTACGGGCACCTCCGCGTGGCGGACGCGGTCCGGAAGCGTCTCGGCCTCGACGAGATGCGTCTCGTCCCCTCGGCGCGCCCGCCGCACAAGATCGGCCGCAGCGACGTCGTCTCCGGCAAGGATCGGCTGGCGATGGCCCGGCTCGGAGCGAGCGAGTTCCACGGGCTCGTCGTGAGCGACGTCGAGTTCCGGAGGCCCGGCCCGTCCTTCACCGTCGACACCCTCGAGGCGCTGCGATCGGAGACGTGCGGCGAAGCCGACCTCTTTCTCGTGATCGGTGCCGACACGCTGCCCGAGATTCCGACCTGGCGCGACGCGCCGCGCCTCGCCGATCTCGCGCGAATCATCGCCGTGAATCGGCCCGACTGTCCGATCCGCGTCACCGACGAGCTCGTCGAGACGTTCGGAGCCGCTCGCACGAAAGCGATCGTCGGCGACGCGATCGTCGTCGATCCGGTCCCGATCTCGGCGACCGAGGTCCGCGAGCGGGCAAGGCTTCGCGAGCGGCTCACCGGCCTCGTGCCCGAAGCCGTCGAAAAATACATCGTGGACCGATCGCTCTACACTGCCCCGCAAGGCCGGTCCGACGGGGCTTGCGGGGCAGTTCACGAGGATCCATAGGCCCCGTTGACACGTTCGGCGGGGACTGATAGAGTCACTCAAGTCAATCGCAGATTTTCGAGTCAGGGTTGCCCCTCAAAAGGCGTAAAACTCAGTTGCATCCCCCTATCATCTTCCCCTATTCTCCTTTAGTGAGAGTTTCCCTGACTCTTTTGATCTGCGCGTAGCGAGACGCCCGCCAGCCGATCCTTTCCCTTTGACTCGTTGTCGAGCGCTCGTGTAGACTCCGCGCCCGTTCGAGCCGTTCGCGGCCTTGTTCCCCGCAGAGCGGCGAAGAAGGGAAAACCGGCCTCACCGGCCGGACGAGAAGGGTCACGAGCGTCCGCGACCCGCAGAGAATCGAAGTCGACAGCCGAGAGGAGTCACCTGGCATGAAGCGCTTTCTGCGCGCGTCGCTGCTCGGTCTCTCGTCCGCCGCGGCGATCTTCACCGCCGTCGGCTGCACGAGCGAGTCGTGGGACATCGAACGCCGCTGGGCCGCGTTCTCGCACGACATGAGCGATCTCAACCGCTCGATCGACTACCACGTGTTCAACTACGACTGGTACGACCCCTACTTGCCGTGAGCCGCGACTCGGCCTCGCGCACCGCCGAAGCCGCCCGCTCGACCGTGGACTCGAGGGACGTTCCGGGCTCGACGTCGAACCAGACGAGTCCCGGGTACCTCCGGAACCAGGCGAGCTGCTGCCGCGCGTAGCGAAGCGTCTCCCGAACCGTCCGCCGCTTCGCCTCCTCCATCGAGAAACGGCCCTCGATCGCTCCGAGGACCTGTCGCGTCCCGAGCGCCTGGGCCGCCGTCCTCGAGAGGCCCCCCGGAGCGGCGAGGAGCGATCTCGTCTCGGCCTCGAGCCCCGCCTCGAAGATCCGGTCCACCCGCTCCGAGATCCGCGAGCGGAGATCGTCGCGTCCGCGGCGGATTCCGACGAGGACGACGTCGGTTCTCACCGTCCCCCACTCTCTCTGCCATCGCGAGATCGGCATCCCGGTGACCTCGAAGACCTCGAGCGCGCGGACGACGCGCCGGAGGTCGTTCGGGTGGATGCGCGCCGCGGCGTCCGGGTCGAGTTGCGTTAGGCGCGCGTGCAGGGAAGGCGCGCCTCGTTCCCCGGCCTCGCGCTCGAGCCCCTCGCGGAGCTTCGCGTCCGCCGACGGACCGGAGAAGAGTCCGGACACGAGCGCTCGAAGGTAGAGCGGCGTGCCGCCGGCGAAGAGCGGCCTCGCGCCGCGCCCGCGAATCCCGGCCGCGCACGTGAGGGCCGCCGCGCGGTACCGCTCGACGGAGTACTCCTCGGACGGGCTCACGACGTCGAGGAGATGCGTCGGCACGGCGCGCCGCAGATCCGCGCCGGGCTTGTTGGTGCCGGCGTCGAGACCCCGGTAGATCTTCATCGAATCGAGCGAGACGATCTCCGCCGCGCCTGCGCCGAGGGAACGGGCCAGGCCGTAGGCTACGGCCCCCTTTCCGGACGCCGTCGCTCCCACGAGGAAGACGGCCGGCGGCGGGCCCCCGAGCGGATCCGGCCCGCCCGACGCGCCGCTCGTCATCGCTTCGAGCGGCGCGGACTCACGATCGACACGGCCGACCGCTTCGGGTCGAAGTGCTCCCGCGCGCGCGCGGAGAGCTCGTCGCGCGTGATCGAGCGAAGAAACCGCGGGATCCCGAGGAGATCGGTGTCGCGAAAGGCCTGGTGCATCGCGGCGTACGCGATCGACTCCGGCGAGTTGAAGTACCGGTAGAACTTCCCGAGCGCCTTCGCGCGGATGCGTTCGAAATCGTCCGCGGGAACGCCCCGGCGCGCGACCGCGGCGAGGTGGCGCCGCATCGCCTTCACGAGAGCCTCGGGGCGGTCGGTCTCGCCGCCGAGCACGGTGAATCCGTACCCCCAGTCGGCGGAGTACGCCGCCGAGAAGGTGTCGTCGACGAGGCCCTCGTCATAGAGACGCTCGAAGGCCGACGACGAACGGCCCACGCAGACGTCGAGGAGGAGGTTCGTGACCGCTTCCCGCCGGGAGATCGCCGGGCCGTCGGACGCCGGGGCGGAGTCCTTGAAGCCTAGGAGCACCTTGTGGGACGCGACCGGGAGCTCGATCGCGATTATCGGCCGCGCGACGGACGGCGGCTCCGCGGGAAAAAAGCGCCGCGTGAGGGGAGCCGGGCCGATTCCCTTGCGCGCGTGGTTCCGCTCCACGAGGCGCAGCACCCGCCGCGGATCCACGTCGCCCGCGACGAAGAGCCCCATGTTCGACGGGTAGTAGAAGCACCGGTAGCAGGAAAGAAGGAGGGAGGGATCGATCTCCCGGATGCTCGACTCGGTGCCGGCGATGTCGATCCGGACCGGGTGATCGCGGTAGAGCGCCTCGAGGAGATTCGTGAAGATCCTCCAGTCCGCGCTGTCGCGGTACATGCGGATCTCCTGCGTGATGATCTCCCTCTCCTTCTCGACGTTCTTCTCGGGGAAGTACGGGTTCGCCACGAAGTCGAGGAGGGTCTCCAGGTTCTCGTCGAAGCGTTCGCTGCAGCCGACGATGTAGGAGGTCGTGCTGAACGACGTTCCCGCGTTCGCAGCGCCGCCGAGGGCGGCGAACCTCTGGAAGACGTCCCCCGACTGCTCGGCGAAGAGGCAGTGCTCGAGGAAATGCGCGATCCCGTCCGGCACCGTGACGCGTGCGCCCCGCTCCGGGTCGAAGAAGTCCCGGTCGACGGAGCCGAAACGCACTGCGAGCACCGCGAACTTCCGCTCGAAGCCCCGCTTCCGCACGACCTGGACCCTGAGGCCGGACGGGACGATCCCCTCGGCGAGCGTCTCGTCGAGATCCGCGTTGGTCCGGAGGCGCAACGAGGAACGAGAAGGTGGCGCGGCTTCGAGGCGGGGTGCGATCATCCGGGCTCCGCTCCTTCTCGCGACGCTCTTCGGCCGCTTCAGATTCTCTCGCCCGTGGCGGCGGCGACCCGTCCCGAGGCCGCGGTGCCGAGCCCCTTGAGGAAATACGTGGTGTCGAGCGCGAGGCTCCGAGCCGCCTCGGCGACGTCGCGCGGCCGGACGCGGCCGACGCGCGCGAGGATCTCGCGGCTCCCGTACACGCGTCCCCCGACGAGGCTCTCCTCGCACGCGTTGACCTTCATGCCCGGGGAGTCCTGCGCCGACCGCACGCCGCGCTCGAGCGCGAGCCGCGCGTCGCGAAGATCCGACGCGGTGAATCGTCCCGCCTTCATGTCGTCGATCTGGCGCTTCACGATGCGGACGGCCTTGCCGAAGTTCTCGAAGGCGACCCCGCAGTGGACGGAGAGGATCCCCTTCACGCGTTCGAGGCTCGAGTGCGCGTAGTACGCGAGCTGAGCCTTCTCGCGCACGTTTCGGAAGAGCTTGCCGGAGGGCCCGCCCCCGAGAATCGCGTTCGCGAGGACGAGCGCGAAGTAGCGCCGGTCGCCGAGGCCCACGTCCGTCCGGAAGCCCATGACGAGCTTGCCCTGCGTGACATCCATGCGCTCCGTGATCGTTCGCGGCCTCGCCGGGCGCCGGCGGACGATTGCGGGGAATCTCTCTCGCCGGTCCGCCGCCGATCGGGCGAGCGCCTTCTCGAAGACGCCGCCGACGAGACGGGCGGCCGCGGACGGCGTGAAGTCGCCGACGGCGAACACCTTCATCGGGGCCGTGCGCGCGAGTCGCTCGTACGCCTCGAACGCCTCCTTCGGTCCGACGGAGTCGAGGTCCTCGAGGCGCCCGTGCTCGTGGATCGCGTACGGTTCCCCGCGGCACATCTCCTCGACGAGACGCTCGGAGGCGTAGGCCGCCTTGTCGTTGACGCGCGCGCGGAGCTGGCGCCGCAGGTTCTCTTTCTCCTGTGCGAACTCGGCCTTCGGGAAGGCGCCGTCCGTCGCGACCGGTTCGAAGAGCACGTCCCGGAGGAGCGTGAGCGCCCGCCGCGTGACGCTCTCGCCCTTTCGCGCGAACTTCTCCGCGAGGACCTCGATCCGGAGCGACACGACCTGGCGCTCCCCGTATTTCGAGACCGACGTGACGAAGCTCGCCCCGTAGAGAGACTCGAGGTATCGGGCAAGCGCCCGCTGGTCCGGGAGACGCCGGCACCCGCGCTTCAGGATCTGCGTCGCGAGCGCGATCTTCGTCGCCTCGCGCGGATCGGCGAGCGGCGTCTCGAGGAAAACCTTGAAGAGAGACGTCTTGAACTTCCGGATCGAGAGCGCGTAGAGCGAGACGCCGGGACCGATGGGAACGACGGTGAAGTCACCGGCTTTCGCACGAGGCATCGAGTGGGGTCGCTCCGATCGACCGCTCCGTCGCGGACGATCCGTTGTCGAGGCGTCCGCGAAGCTGCGTCGAAGCGAGTGTAGGAGGCTTCCCGAGAACCGTCAACGCGAGCGGCCGCCCGGGCGTAGTAGACTCGCCCGGGCGTCGCAGCCGGATCGGGGCCCTTCTCTACTCCCCGTCGGCCCTCGGTACGGAGTCCCCCGATGATCGGAATCCTCGCGTTCCTCGTCGCGCTGTCCTCTCCGGACTCGCCTCCCGAAGGCGCTGCGTCGCTTTCGGCCGGCGAGATCCTCGAGCGGGCCATCGTCGCGCAGGGCGGACGCGCGATCGGAGGTCCCGTCCAGGACGTCACCATCGTCGCGGAAGCGATCGTCTACAAAGGCGACTCGCGCACCACGCTCGACGTGACCGAGCACCTGAAGCTCGATGGCGGGCGCGAGAAGTTCCTCCAGAAGATGAATGTGATCGGCGAGACCGACACGATCCGGGCCACCGACGGGACCGTCGCCTGGCTAAAAAAGGGCGACCGGCCGACCGTCCTCTCCCGGGCGGACTTCGCGAAGGACCTGGACGAGCTCGAGCGCGACAAGGACCTCCTCGCGACTTGCGTCCGCGCGTTCGCGCTCGAGAACCTGAAGGGCGAAGGGGTCGTGTTCGAGCGGCTGCCCGACGTCACCCGCGACGGCCTCTCGTCGCACCGGATCCGGCGCATCCCCGGCCCTTCGGCCGCCGCCCACCCGGCCGCCGCGGCGGGCGCGCTCGACCGGCCGGCGATCCTCTACATCGAGACCGGGACGCACCGGCTCCTCGGCGTCGAGCTCGAGGAGGGCGGCGACGACGCCCCGCGCCGGAACATCTGCTTCTGGGGCGTCGCGAAAAAAGTGCGGATCGGCGGCCGTCCGTCCTCCCAACTCGCTGTGCCATGGAGCATCGCGCTCTACACGCGGGACGGGATCGAGTCCGAGACCTACCTCATCGAGGTCTCGATCAACGAGGGCCTCGAGGACTCTCTCTTCGCGAAGCCGAGGTGACGGCGGCGGGCGCGGTCACTTCCGCAGGAACCAGCGATCGAGCTCGGCGAGGCGGATGCGGAGCGCGGTCGGACGCCCGTGCGCGCACGACGCGGCGTGCGGGGCCGACTCCCACATCGCGACCAGCTCGGCTATGAGCTCCGGAGGAAGCCTCGTGCCGAAGGTGACCGCCGAGCGGCACGCGAGCGCGTCGACGAGGCGCCCCTCGAGCGCCGCGCGCGCCGCGTCTCCCGCGCTCGCCCCCTCGCGCGCCGCACGGAGCGCCTCCTCGACGAAGGGCTCCGCGCGGAGGTGCGGCATCGCCGCGGGCACGCCGCGTACGAGCGCGGACTGCGGGGAGGCCGCGTCGACGAGGAACCCGATCCTCTCGAGATCCGGCCGGATCGTCTCGAGGAGATCCGCGTCCCCGGGCCCAAGGTCGACCGGGAGCGGCACGAGGAGCCGCTGCGGCGCGATCGCGCCCCGGCGAAGCCGCTCCTCGATCCGGTGGTGCTGGACGCCCTCGTGAAGCGCGTGCTGGTCGAGGATCGCGATGCCGTCGCTCGTCTCGACCACGATGAAACTCGAGTGGACCTGCAGGAACCGCCCCGTCGGCCGGGACGGAGGCGGAGGCGAGGCGGGCGCTCTTTCCTCGCGCGGTCGTTCCGGTCCCGCGGCGCGCGCCGCGGGCCGGAAGAAGAAGCCCTCCGCGGCGGGACCGAACCGCGAGGCCGCGTCGCGGACGGCGTCGCCGGTCCCGCGCGCCGCGGGCGCCTCCGAGCCCAATGCCGCCGGGCGGATCTCGACCGCGAGCGCCCCTCTTCCTCCCTTCTCGTCGAGCGCGCGCCGAACGGCGGCGACGATCGCGTCGTGGACGACGGCCGGGCGCGCAAACCGCACCTCCGCCTTCGCCGGGTGGACGTTCACGTCGACCGAACCGGGATCGACCGAAAGGAACGTGAACGTGGCCGGGGAGCGCCCCGGAGGGAGGACCTCCCGGAATGCGTGCTGGATCGCGTGCAGGAGCCCGCGGTCCCGGATCGACCGGCCGTTCAGGAAGAACCAGATCGCGTCGCCGCGCGGGCGGCTTCGCTCCGGCCCGGCCGCGAACCCGACGATGGCGACGTCGCCTGTCTTCTGCTCGAAGTCGAGAAGGGACGACTCGAGGTCGCGCCCGAAGAAGAGGCCGATCCGCTCGCGCACGGACGAGCCGGCCTCGGCCCGGAGGATCTCGCGCCCGCCGTGGAAGAGCTCGAAGCCGACCCCGGGCGCGCCGAGGGCGAGCTTCTCGACCGTCTCGGTCAGGGCCGACATCTCGGTCGCGGCCGCGCGCAGGAATTTCCTGCGGGCCGGAGTATTGAAGAAGAGGTTCCTGACCTCGACCGTCGTCCCGACCGGCGCGCCCGTCTCGGCGGGCTCGCCGAGCGTGCCCCCCTCGCAGGCGATCGCGGTCCCGAGCGCCGAGGCGGACGTCCGAGAGACGATCCGGGCCATCGACACCGCGCCGATGCTCGCGAGCGCCTCGCCCCGGAAGCCGAGCGTCGCGACGCGGAAGAGGTCCTCGGCCGACCGGATCTTGCTCGTCGCGTGGCTCACGAACGCGAGCCGGAGATCGTCCGCACCCATGCCCGCGCCGTCGTCGGAAACGCGCACGAGCTTCGAGCCGCCGTCCTCGATCTCGACGCGGACGCGTTTCGCGCCCGCGTCGAGCGCGTTCTCGACAAGCTCCTTCACGACGGACGCGGGACGCTCGATGACCTCGCCCGCCGCGATCCGATTGACGATCTCCGAGCCTAAGACGCGGATCGCGCCCGTCATGTCGCCTCCCGCCGGACGGCCGCCGGGCCGCCGGCCAGCGCGAGCACGAGCCTCTCGAGGACGAATCCGGGCGAGTCGTCGCCGCCCTTCAAGCCGCGGTCGGCGCGGACGAGATCCTCGAATGCCCGGGCGAAGTCCGTGCGCGCGTGCCGCCGCGCGTCGGCGGCCACGCGGGCTCTCGCGAACGGCTTCGCTCCGGCCGCTTCGGCGGCCGCCTCCGCGGAGAGGCCTCCGCGCGCCAGCTCGGCCGCGGTCGCGATCTCGCGGAAGCGGGAGTGCAGCGTCGCGACGAGGATCGCTCCGATCCCGATTGCGTCCACGACGACCGACTCGGACCCGGGCGAGCCCAGCGCGAGCCCCCGCTCGAGGATCGCCGCGAGGAGTCGGAGCGCCTGGGCGGCGTCCCCCGCCGCCACCGCGTCCGCGAACGGATAGGCCGTCTCCGTCCTCGCCCGCTCGCAGAGCGCCTCCACGTCGTCCGCGGTGATCTCGGGCCGGTCGCCCGCGTGGAGCGAGAGCTTCTCGACCTCGCTCGCGAGGCGCGCGCGGCTCGAGCCGACCGCGGCGACGAGCCGCTCGGCCGCCGGCCGCGCCATCGCCTTCCTCGCGTCGCGCGCCCGGGAGAGGACGAACGCGACCGCGGGCGCGGGACCCGGCGCGCCGCCTGGCCGCGCCCACGGCGGCGGCGTGTCGTACGGGCGCTTGCACTCGACGCCTGCGAACGCGTCGAGGATCGCCTTCGGCGGCTTTCCGCCTCCGTCGAGGACGAGCGCGACCGCCGTCCCGGGCGGAAGCCGGCCGAGCCCATTCGCGACCTCCGCCGCGTGCGTTTTGAGGAAGAGATCGGCCCTCCTCAGGACCACGACCTTCCGGGCGCCGAAGAGAGACGCGGTCCTCGCCTCGTCGAGGAAGCGCGGGAGGTCGAGAGGCGCCGGGTCCCGGGGTCCTTCTGGCCCGTGGAGCGTGAGGACGATCGGAGCGCGCGCGGCCGCGACGAAGGAGGAAAGCGCCGCGTCCCGGAAGTGGGCCTCCTCGCCGAAGATGACGACGACCGGGGGAGCTCTCTTCGACTTCGCGATCGCGGCCGCGAACGCGTCGTGAGACGAGACGGCCATGCGCCCTTCCTTTCCTGTCCCGTCCTTATCCGTCCGGTTCCGCGGCGCGCGTCCCGGTCGTCCGGCTACCCGCCGGCCGGCGTCCCGAGCACGAGGAGATCGAGGAGCGTGCACGCCATGAGGGAGAGGCTCACCCACCCGTTCACGGTGAAGAAGGCGACGTCGAGCCGCCCGAGGTCGCCCTCTCGCACGATCGAGTGGCCGTAGGCGAGGAGCCCGGCCACCGCCGCGACGCCGGCGTAGTAGATGAACGAGAGCCCGCCCGCAAACCCGGCCGCCGCGAGGAGGAGGACCGCGCCGACGTGCAGTGCCCGCGAGAGGGCGAGACTCCGCCCGACGCCGAGCCGAGCGGGGACGCTTCTCAGCCCCTCGCGGCGGTCGAACTCGACGTCCTGGCACGCGTAGATCACGTCGAAGCTCGCAGTCCAGACGAGGACGGAGAGCCCGACGAGGACCGGAAAGACCGCCCCTTCGAGAAAGGCCTCGCCCTTCACCGCCACCCACGCGCCGAGCGGCGAGAGCCCGAGCGCGAGCCCGAGGACGAAGTGCGAGGCGGAGGTGAAGCGCTTGGTCAGCGAGTACGCGAGCAGAACGGCGAGCACGGGAACCGAAAAGAGGAGAGCGATCCGATTGAGGAGCGCCGCGGCGCCGAGGAAGACGAGAGCGCCCGCGACGAGGAGCGCCGCGACCTCGGCCGGCCGCACGAGACCCTTCGGGAGCGCCCGATCGGCGGTTCGCGGGTTCCGCGCGTCGATCGCGCGGTCGACGAGCCGGTTGAACGCCATCGCCGCGGTGCGAGCGCCGACCATCGCGGCGACCGCGAGCAGGCCCACGCGGAGAGAGGGAAGGCCGCCCGCCGCGACGAAGAGGGCGAGGAGGCAAAAGGGCAGCGCGAACACCGAGTGCGAGAACTTGATCGTGCCGAGGAGGACGGGGACGCGGCTCATCGGAATGACTCTCACGATCGCCGCTCCCCCCAGCGCCGGGACAGGTCGTTGTCGACCCCGAGCTGGTCGAGGACGCGCGCGGCGACGAAGTCGACGAGGTCCTCGACGCGCTCCGGACGGTGGTAGAAGCCCGGGCACGCCGGGAGGACGCACGCGCCCGCGCGCGAGAGCCGCGCGATGTTCTCGATTTGGATGTCGTTGAGCGGCGTCTCGCGGAGGACGACGACGAGGCGCCGCTTCTCCTTCAGGTGAACGTCGGCGGCCCGGTCGATGAGGTTCACGGAATAGCCGCCTGCGACGCGCGCGAGCGTCCCGGCCGAGCAGGGCACGATCGCCATGCCGATCGTCCGGAACGAGCCCGAGGCGATCGACGCCCCGACCTGGCTCACCGGGTGGAAGACGACCGACCCCGGAGGCACGCCGTCGAAGAGCTCCTCCGCCCGCGGCCGCTCCGGATCGAACCGGCGGCCGGTCTCCTGGCGGTAGATGTCGGCGCCGGTCGGCGACAGCGTGACGTGGACCCGGCAGCCGGCCGCGGCCAGGCCCTCGACGACCCTCTTCGCGTAGGGCGCTCCGCTCGCTCCCGTGACTGCGACGACGACCTCGCGCGCGCTTCCGCTTTCCAACCGGCCGGCTCCGAGCTACGACGACGAGGATCTCAGGAAAAACACCCAGACATCATACAGTGCGTGCGTGTGCACCACGACGCCGAAGCCTCGGAAGAGGAAGAGCGCCGAGAGGAGCACGCCCGCGAGAAACCGGAAGACGAACCGCTCCGCGTCGAACGCATCGCCGAGAGGCCCCACGTGGTGGAATCCCGAGAAGAGCGCGCTCGCGATGGCGACGGAGAGGATCGTCGCCGGGACCTTCCTGAACTTGAACGTCCTCTCGAAGAGGAGGAGGAGGAGAGACAGGAGTCCGAGACGGAAGAGCGCCTCCTCGTAAACGCCGGCTCCGACGGAGAGGAATAGCTGCACGGCCCAGGGCTCGGTGGCGGCGGGCGCGGCGCCCGACGCGAGGAGCGGCACGACTCGCTTGACGAACTCCACCGCGATCGGGAGGACGAAAGCGAACGCGAGGCTCTCGAGCATCATGACGGGATAGAGGGCGAAGACCGGCTTCCCCCGTCTCAGGACGCGGATCGCCGCGGCCGCCATCACGCCGAAGAGGAGGAGGTTGAAGACGAAGAGCCCCCTCGGGCCGAGGAGCGAGAACATCGTCTTCATGAGGACGTCGGCGCCGTTCCTGAGCTCGGACCCGTACGCGACGATGCCGACCTCGTAGAGAAGAAGGAGGGGCACGACGAAGAAGGTGCTGACCGCGAGGTCCTTCGTCCCTTCGAGGTAGTCGCGGACCGTCAAGCTCGGACCCCTTCGCTGCGGCGCGGCCGGAGCCTCCGCCGCCGCATCGACGCCGCCTACGCCCGCCTCCGCCACCCTGGCTCCCGCCCCCTCCGCCTCGAGCAAGAGCTCAGGCCGTCTTCCGTCCGACCAGCATCTCGACGGCGCCCAGCGTGAGCGGCCGCCTTTCCTCGACCTCGAGCGTCGCGAGCCGGAAGAGCGCCTCCAGGTCGACGCGGCCCGAGAAGCTCGGCACCGATCGCGAGAGGTACCGGTAGGCCTCGCCGCGACCCGAGACGATCCGTCCGACGAGCGGCACGGCGTGGCGGAGCAAGAGGCCGTGGACGAGCCGCACGGGCGCCGAGCGCGGCGCCGAGAACTCGAGGACGACGACGCGCCCGCCCGCGCGCACGACGCGCGCCATCTCGCCGATCGCCCTCCCGGGATCGCTCACGTTCCGGATGCCGAACGCGACCGTCGCCGCGTCGAACGAGCCGCGGGGAAACGGCAGGTCGAGGGCATCGGCCACGAGCGCGCCGCCCGCCCCCTTCGAGCGCCCGCGGCGGAGCATCCCGGTCGACAGGTCGGCGCCGACCACGACCCCCGCCTTCCCCACCTCTCGTCTGAGGAGGAGCGCGAGATCTCCGGTGCCCGTGCAAACGTCGAGCGCCCGCCCGCCCGGCGCGAGCGCGCAGGCCCGCGCGGCGATCCGCCGCCACCTGAGATCGAGACCGAGGCTCAAGATCCGGTTGAGAAGGTCGTAGCGCGCCGCGACCGAGTCGAAGAGATCGCGGATCTCGCCGCCGCCGGCGCTCGGTCCCGAGGCGGCGGCCCTGTCCAGGCGATCGCCGAGAAGCCCGGCCGGCGGCGCGGCTCCGCCCTCTCCGCTCGTCGCCATGTTGGATGAGTGTGGGCCTCTCGCCGCCTTCCGCCGTGACACGCTGCCTCGTCCCGCGCGGGGGGCCAGTATGGCACCGGGCCCGCGGCGAGCAAAGGTCCCGCGCGTCGCGGCTAAGCTATGCGCGACCGATGACCGACTCCCGATTCCACCGGCTCGCGCCCCTCCTCCTCGTCGCCGGCGCCGCGATCTTCGCTCACGCGCGCACGCTCGGCGCCGGCCTCGTCTACGACGACCGCGTCGCGATTCTCGAGGACTCGCGCCTCGGGACTCTCGAGGGCGCGCTCGAGATCCTCGTCACTCCCTACTGGGGGAGCTTCGCGCGCGACCCGCTCTATAGGCCCGTGACCTCTCTTACCTTCGCGCTCGGGCGGGCCCTCCACGGGGCGTCGCCCGCCTGGAACCACGCCGCGAACCTCGCCTTGCACGCGCTCGCCGCCGCGCTTCTCCTCCGCCTCCTCCGGACGCTCTTCCCCGCTCGCCCCGGCGCTGCGATCGCGGCCTCGCTCCTCTTCGCGTGCCATCCCGCGCTCTCGGAAGCGGTCGCCGGCGTCGTCGGCCGAGCCGAGATTCTCGCCGCCGTCTTCACTCTCGGCGCGGTCCTGGCGACTCTCCGCGGCCCCGGCCGCCCGTGGGCGGCCGCCCTCCTCTCGGCGCTCGCCTTCCTCTCGAAGGAGAGCGCAGCCGGCCTCGCGCTCGCGATCCCCCTCGCGGCGGCGCTCCGCCCGGACGGACGCACTCGCGCCGCCGCTTTCCTGCGGAGCGCGCTCCCGCTCGCGGCGCTCCTCGGCGCGGCGCTCCTCCTTCGCGCGAACGCGCTCTCGTCCACGGCCGCGGCGCCGGGTTTGAGCGGGGTCGAGAACCCACTCCGCGACGCTCCGGCGGCGGCCCGCGCCGTCACGGCTCTCCATGTCCTCGGGCGGTACGCTCTTCTCCTCCTCTTCCCGATCCGCCTCCGATCCGACGCGTCGTTCGCGGAGATCACGGTGCTCGAAGCGCCGGGGGACGCCTTCTCGGCCGCCGGGGCAGCCGGCCTCTCGGCGCTCGCGGCTCTCGCCGCCGTGGCGGGCTCGCGCGGACGCCCGATCGCCCTCGCGGCGATCCTCGCCCTCCTTCCGCTCCTGATCGTCTCGAACCTCTTCTTCCCGATCGGGACGGTCTACGGCGAGCGGCTCCTCTACCTCCCCGCCCTCGGGCTCGCAGGGATCGCCGCGGGGGCGCCCGTTCCGCGGCTCGGCCGGCGAGCGGCGATCCCGCTCGCGGCCGCGACCCTTCTCTTCGCCGCGCGGACGATCGACCGCGAGCGGATCTATGCGAGCGAGGAGCGCTTTTTCCGCGAGATGGTCGCCGACTCGCCCCTGAGCGCCAAGGCCTGGACGAACTTCGCGATCGCGCTCCGGACGCGGGACGCCGCCGGCGCCGACCGCGCGCTCGACCGGGCGCTCGAGATCCTCCCCGGGATGCCGCTCGCTCTCGCGGAGAAAGGCGCGCTCGCCGCGGAGCGCGGCGACGCCGCCGCGGCCGAGGGCTGGTTCCGGCGCGCGATTGCGGCCCACCCGGAATACGCGGACGCCCACCTCCGGCTCGGACAGATCCTTTCGAACGGGCCGGACGCGAACCTCATGGAGGCCGGGCGGCGGTTCGAGGACGCGATGCGGCTCGACCCGTCGCGCCCGGACGCGGCGTACGGGCTCGGCGCGGTGCGGTTCCGGCAAGGCTCGAAGGACGAGGCGCTCGACCTCTTCGAGGAGGCCATCCGGCGCGATTCGCGGTTCGCCCACGGCTACTACGGCCGCGCCACCGTGCGCTTCGCGGCCAGAGACCTCGCTGGCGCGGAGAGCGACCTGCGCCGGGCGATCGAGCTCGCGCCCGACCTTGCGGAACCGGTCCGGGACTGGCTCGAGAAACCGGCGAGGGCCGATTCCGCCGTCGCCGAGATGGCGCGGAGGCTCGGCGTCGGGCCGCGCTGAGAGACGGAGCCGGAAAAGGAAGGGGCCCGCGCGAGCGGGCCCCGGATCGGCGCCGGCGGGAGTCCCGCCGGAGGGCTCACGGATAGTACGTCCGGATGACCCGCACTCCCGGCACCGGCACCCGCGCGATCGGCAGGAGGTTCGTCGCGTCGATGACGGAGACGGTCCCCTCGCCGGCGTTCGCGACGAAGATGCGGCGGACGGTGCCGTGGAGGCCGCTCGTCGTCGCGGCCTTGCTGTTCGCGATCGAGGCGGGAAGTCCGCTGCAGAGGAAGACGTTGTCGCCGAGGCAGATGTCGACCGGCGAGACGCCGACCGGCTTGAACGGGTCGTTCGGATCGCTCTGCGCGATGATCTTGAACTCGCGGAGGGAGCCCGGATTCGGGAAGTTGGGCAGCGGCGGCGGGCCGAAGAACGTGAGGCTCACGTGCCCGACCGAGCGATTCTCGTTCGTGACGAAGTAGCAGCCCGGATTGAACGTCCGGTCGTCCGCGACCGCGATCGGCGCCTGGAGGGGGCCGTTCGGCCCCTCGGTGAGCACGATGTTGATGTCGTCGGGGCCGAGGAAGGTCGGCTGGGAGGGGCCGGACTCGAAGATGGCGACGTTGTTCCCCCCGCGGTTCGTGATGAAGGCGAAGTACGTCCCCGTCCCGAACGGGAACGGGAGCATCCGGTAGGTCGACGAAATGTCGGTCGCCTCCGGTCCGATCAGGGTGGAGATCGTCTTGCGGAGCGTGAGAGAGCCGTACGAGAAGATCGAGACCGTGTTCTCGATCCGGTTGACGACGAGGAGATCCTCCTTGTGCGGCGTCAGCGTGATGGCCTCGGGGCCGAGGCCGGTGGCCATCGTGCGGATGATCTGGTAGCGCCTCGGGCTGGTCCGGTCGATGTCCACGACCGAGACCGTGTTGGCGGAGAAGTTCGTGACGAAGAGCTGCTTGAAGTCGGGATCGACGGCCAGCCGGGTCGGATCGGGCGTCTGGATCGTCGCGACCTCGAGGGAGGTCTGCCCATTGATGACATGGACGACGTTGTTCGGCCCGTCGACGACGTAGATGTTGTAGCCCATGTCCGCGTTCGTGCTGTTCGGGATGAAGACCGGCGGGATGACGCACACCGACGCCACCGCCGTCGCGGTCGAGGCGAGCGGCTGCGGGGGGGGCGGGTTCGGGAACGGAGGGATGTCGAGCTGGTTTCCGGGCGTCACGATGTCGCCGACCTGGATGTCGAGAGGCGTTCCGATCGACGAGTTCTCCGAGACCGGCACGACGACGAGGTCGTCCTCGCGCGTCGGCACGCCGTCGCCGTTCGAGTCGACGATGAGGAACGGGTTCCCCGTCGAGTCCGTCACGTTGTTCGCTCCGATGACGCCGAATCGATCCGGCTGCACGGCGCCGAAATAGACGGTGTGCGGAGGCACGGGGTTGTTCGCGACCGTGGGTCCGCTGCGCGTCGTGAAGCTGTAGATCAGGGACCCGCCGTCGAGCGGCGCTCCGAGGGCGTCCGTCACTCCGACGACCCCGCCGCCGGCCGGGCCCTGGACGCGGACCGTGATGACCGTGTCGCCGGGAAACGGGCCGTCGGGAATGAACGACCAGGAGCAGTTGTCTCCCCGGTTCGTCTGGACGACGCGCCCCGGGAAGAACGTCGACGGGAGCTGGATCCCGGACGGGACGTTGAATCCGCCGATGGAGATCCCGGGGGGTTGCGTCGCCGACGCGCCGCCGACGACGGAGAGCGGGTCCATCTCCTCCGAGAACTCGACGATGATGCTCTGTCGCAGTTCGACCTCGGAGGCGTTGGCGACCGGGATCGTCGTCACGACGCGGGGAGGCGGATTCATCGTGGTCATGCCGACGAGGTAGGTCGCGCACGTCTCGCGAGCGAGGAAGTCCCCGTCGCGCGAGCGGATCGAGCTTCGGATCCGGAGCGTCACCTGCGACGCGGAAAACGACTCGGGAGTCGAGAGGTCTTCGTCGGTGTCCGCGATGAAGCGGACGACGGTCTCGTCGTCGTTCGCGACCTCGGCGTTGCCGCCGGCGGGGGGCATTCCGTCGGCGTCGCGGCCTCCCACGAACGCCTTGCCCAGCACGCGCTGTCCCTGGCTGTCGATCAGCCGGAAGGACGATGTCGTTCCCCCGGGCTGTCCCGCGTCGAGGATGGTCCCGCGGTCGACCGCCTTCGAGAACGTCACCGTGATCACGTTGTTGCCGGTGAACTCGGGGTCGAGCGCCGCGGGGAAACGGAACGGCGTGACGGGGGAGATGCCGAGCGTGAAGAGCCCGTCGGCTCCGCCCCTGCCGCCGCCTCCTCCTCCGCCGCAGGCGGGCACGAAGACGAGCGAGAGCGAGAGCGAGAGGAGCCCGACGGCGACGCGGTGGCTCGAGGCGAATCGCCCGCGTGCTTCAACTCCGGCCGAGTGAATGCGACTCATCTGCTGCAGACTCCCTTCTCATGTTCCTCACCGCGGGACCCGCCGCGGCCCGTCGACGAGCGGCGGCGGCGGCCCGGCAGCGCCGGCTGCGGCCTCTTCCCTTCCCGGCTCTTCGTCGTCGTCATGGACTCACCGTCCCGGCCGTGGCGGGGGCCCGGCCCGAGGCCGGGAGCCCGCCGCGGCGTCAGTGCGGATAGAACGCGCTCAACACGGAAACGCCCGGCACGCTGATCTCCGTCATCCTGAGGAGCGTCGTCGCGTCGAGCACGGTCACCGTGCCCGATCCGCGGTTCGCAACGTACAGCCTCACGCGTCTCCCGAGCATGTCGAAATTGGGCCAGAAGCGCAGGTTGTTCTTGTGGTTCTGCGCCGTCCCCTGGAAGCACAGGAAGGCGTTGTCGGCGAGGCAGACGTCGACCGGCTCGATCCCGAGCGGATTCATCGGATCGAAGGGGTCCACCTGCTGGGTGATCTCGAAGGTCCGGGCCCCCGCCGCGGGGTTCGGGAAATTGGGAGTCGGCGGCGGCCCGAACGCCGTGATCTGCATGTGGACGAGCGAGCGGTTGCCGGGGCTCGTCACGAACACTCCCGGGTTGATCGGGAAGTGGTCGGTCTGGAGGCCCTGCGGCAGCGAGAGAGGGCCCAGGGGTCCCGACGTGATCACGGCCCGCACGTCGTCCGGGCCAAGGAGCGTCGGCGTCGTCGGGCCCGACTCGAAGATCGAGAACGAGTTGCCGCCCCGGTTCGTGATGTAGGCGAAATACGTCCCGGTGCCCGGCTGGAAGACCGTGCCGAAGTACCGGTACGTTGACGCGATGTCCCACGCTTCCGGGCCGAGGAGGCTCGAGACCGTCTTCCGCACGGTCAGGTCGGCGGTCGAGATGACGCTGAGGGAGTTCTCGCTCGAGTTCACGACGAGGACGTCCTCGCCGTCCGGCTGGGCCGTCACGCCGCGCGGGCCGCGCCCCACCTGGATCGTCTTCGTGATCTGGTTGAATCGCGCGCTGCGCGGGTTGATGTCGACGACCGAGAGCGTGCCGGCCGAGAAGTTCGTCACGTAGAGCGACTTCAGGTCCGGAGAGATCGCGAGGCCCGTCGGATCGGGTGTCGGAATCGCCGCGACCACGAGCGACGTGTTCGAGTTGATGACCTGGACGACGTTGTTGTCCGCGTCGGCCACGTAGACGTAGTTCCCGATGTCCGCGTTCGTGCTGTTCGGGATCAGAACCGGCGGGATCCCGCAGACCGAGGGCACCGTGGTCGCGGTCGACGCGAGCGGCTGCGGCCGAGGCGGGTTGGGAAACGGAGGGTTGTCGATCGAGTTCCCGAGCGTGATCCAGTCTCCGACGGCAATCGCGAGAGGCCGCCCCATGAACGTGTTCTCGGAATTCCTCGCGATCAGGTTGTCGTCCGCAACGGTGGGAAAGTTGTCACCGTCGGTGTCGACGACGAGGAACGGGAACCCGGCCGCATCGGTGATGGAGTTCACCCCAATGACGCCGAAGCGGGAGGGATTGACCGCGCCGAAGTAGATGCAGTTCGGGACGACCGGGTTGTTCGCGACGGTGGGACCGTTGCCCGTGGTGAACGAGAACGTGGGCGACCCGCTGATCGGGGCGCCGATGCGGTCACGGACGCCGAGGCGCCCCGCCGCCGGACCGAGCACCGAGAACGAGATGACCGTGTTGCCCGGATACGGCCCGTCGGGAACGAAGATCCACCGGCAGAAGTCCCCCCGGCTCGCCTGCATGACGCGGCCCGGGAAGAAGCTGCTGGGAAGCGTGATGCCGCTCGGGACGTTGAAGCCCGCGAGCTGGATGCCGCGCGGCTGGCCGTCGCCGCCGATGAGCGTGAGCGGATCCATCTCCTCGTTGAACTCGATCGAGATCGCCTGGTCGAGCGCGACCTGGTCGGCGTTGCTCGCCGGTGTCGTCGAGAGGACGAGCGGGGGCGGGTTCAGCGTATTCGACCCGACGACGTAGGTCGCGCACGAGACGAGCGGAAGGAACCGTCCGCCCATGCTCCGGACGCTGTTGAAGATCGTGAGCGTGACCTGGTTCGAGTCGAACGACTCCGGCGTGGCGAGGTCGCCGTCGCTGTCGGCCACGATCCGGAGGACGTTCGGCGGATCCGTCGCGATCGCGGGATCGCCTCCGACGGGAGGATTGCCGGACGCGTCGAGGCCTCCGACGAAGCCCTGGGTCGAGATGCGGTTGCCCGTGTAGCCCACGAGCTTCACGCCCGGGCCGATGCCGCCCGGCTGCCCGGAATCGAGCACCGTGCTCGGGTCGACCGGGCTGTTGAACGTGACGAGGATCGTGTTGTTGCCCGTGAACGAGGCCTCGGACGCGACCGGAAACCGGAATGGCGTCGCCGGACTGATCGAGATCGTGACGAACTCGCTCGAGCCCCCGCCTCCCCCGCCTCCGCCGCCGCATCCCGCGACGGCGGTCGCTGCGACCGCCGCGGCGAGGACGGCGCCCGCCCGCAGGCGCATCGCCCGGAGCGCGACGAAGGAAAGCGAAGGACGGACGACCGAGGCGCACCTCATGCTGATCTCCCTCTCGCCAATCGCGTGCGGCGGCCGAGCCGCCCGTACTCGTTTCGTCGTGCCGCGGAAACTGGTCCGCTCCCGCCGCAGGCGAGGTCGGTGCGCACCGCCTCTGGGGCCGCACTTCGCCGATTCTCGCAACGTTGATACCAAAGGACCGAGCTTCCTTTCTTCGAGACTGAACCGGCTGTCGAGCAACGACTTGGCCCGACGCCGCTTCCGTCGGCGTGGCCGAGCGACCGGCTTCCGAGAAGCCCCGGAGTGCGAATCTGCACGATACCGCCGTGCAGTCGCGATCCCGGCCTGGCGCCGGCGGCGGTCGCGCGATGGTCCCGCGGCAAGCACGAGCGGCGGGATCCTTTTTCTCTATATTGGCTTTTCTCTTCTCGGATGCTCGGCTCGCGACGGCCGATCTGTGTCGCCGCGCTTCGAGCCGCGCGCGACGCCCCGCGCTGCGCGGAGACGCCGGCCGGGGCGACATTCTAGGGGGGGGCATCCGCAGCGTCAATCCGGCTCCGGACCGAGACTTGCCCGCTCGGAAAAGCCCGTGCTATTCTCCGCCGCGGTTCGTCCGCGCCGGGCGCGACGCCCCCGGGCGAGCTCGGCGCTCGCGCCGCTCGGGCGGGCCGCGGACGCTCTGTGCCTCCGATCGCCGGGGCCGGCGCGCCGCCGCGCGCGGCGGCAGAGGAAGAGGCACGCGTCGCGGATAGAAGGCGGAAAGAAGGCGGAAGGGAGGGAGTGCCGTCGGTGGAGCTGAGCCCGCTGTCGCCGCTCTGCGAGGACCCGGCCGCCGACCAGTCGCTCCGCCCCGGCCGGTTCGCCGAGTTCGTGGGGCAGGTTCGCACGGTCGGCAACCTGGCCGTCTACATCGAGGCCGCGCGCCGCCGGGAGGAGCCGCTCGACCACATTCTCTTCTCGGGCCTTCCGGGACTCGGCAAGACGACGCTCGCGCACCTCGTCGCGCGGGAAATCGGGGCGGAGATCCGCGTGTCCTCGGGCCCGGCCCTCGACCGCGCGGCCGATCTCGCCGGGATCCTCACGAACCTCAGGCGCGGCGAGGTCCTCTTCATCGACGAGATCCACCGGATCCCCGCCGCTGTCGAGGAGTACCTCTACTCCGCGATGGAGGACTTCACCCTCGACATCGTCATCGACCAGGGCCCGAACGCTCGCTCGATCCGACTTCCGCTCGAGCGGTTCACTTTGGTCGCGGCGACGACCCGCGAGGGGCTTCTCTCCTCGCCGCTCCGGTCGCGGTTCGGAGTCCACGAGCGGCTCGACCTCTACCCGGTCGCCGACCTCGTCCGGATCCTCGAGAGAGCCGCGAGACTCCTCGACGTGAAACTCGAGCCCGACGCCGCCCTCGCGATCGCCGGCCGTTCCCGCGGGACGCCGCGCATCGCAAACCGGTTCCTGCGGCGGGTGCGGGACTTCGCCGTGGTCCGCGGCTCCCCGGCCGTGACGCGCCTCGTCGCGGAGGAAGGGCTCGAGCGGCTCGGCGTCGACGCGAACGGGCTCGAGATCCTCGACCGGCGGATCCTCGAGTCGATCGCCCGCCTGGGCGGCGGTCCGGTCGGCGTGAAGACGATCTCGGTCGCCGTGGGCGAGGAGACCGACACGATCGAGGACGTGTACGAGCCCTATCTCGTGCAGCGGGGCTTCCTCGCGAAGTCGCCGCGCGGGCGAAGCGTCACGACGGCCGGGTATCTCGCCGTCGGCCTCGAGCCGCCCGCCGCCGGCGAAGGATCGCTTCACCGTTGAGCGCGCGGAACGCCGGCCTCGTGATCGCCGCGGTCGCGCTCGGGGCGATCGTGGGCGCGCTCGTCCGCTGCACCGCCCCGCGGGAGGCGCCGCCCGCCGCCGGGCCTGACGGAGGCGTCGCCATCGAGCGGGAGGACGCGGCCGCGCCGCGGACGCCGCAGAAGCGCCGCCCTCTCCCGGCGCCCTTCTCCCTCGCCGCCGAGCCCGAGGTCCGGGTCGTCCTCTCCGCGATCCGCGGCGCGAAAAGCGTCCGCCTCCGATCCGACGGACCCTGCGAAGTCTTCGCCGGCGATGCGGCCTCGCCGAAGGTCCGAGCCGCGCTGAGAGACGCCGTCGTGACGCGGACGGGAGACGGCCGGCTCCGGTTCGAGCCGATCGGCGAAACCGCCGCGCCGCTCCGGTTCCGCGCGCCGAACGGCGTCTCCGTCGACGGGAAGCGATACCGCGGCGAGATACAGGTCGCGGCCGCCCCCGTCGGCCTCGAGGTCGTGAACGCCCTCCCCATGGAGGCGTACCTCCGCGGCGTGGTCGCGGGCGAGATGCCGCGCACGTTCCCGGCCGAGGCGCTCGCGGCGCAGGCGATCGTCGCGCGCACGTACGCCCTCGCGACGATGGCCGGCATCCGCGAGGGCTCTCCTCTCGTCCTCGCCGACGACGTGTCCGACCAGGTCTACGGCGGCGCCGCGCTCGAGACCGAGGAGACCGACGCGGCGGTCCTCGGAACGGCGGGGCTCGTCGTCCTGGGAGACGGGGATCCGATCGTCGCGTACTTCCACAGCACCTGCGGCGGGCACACGTCGGACCCAGGGCCCGTCCTCTCGCGGCCGACGACCCCGTTCCTCCGCGGCGCGCCGTGCGGCCACTGCTCCGATTCTCCCCACTACCGCTTCTCGGTCGACGTCCCGCGGGACGACGTCCGCCGCGCTCTCGCCGCGGCGGGCGCGGACGCCGAATCGCTCCGCGCGTTTTCGCTTTCTCCCGGGACCCGCGACGCGGGCGGCCGACTCGTCACCTTCAGCGTGACCTCCGGCGCGGACGGGACCGTCCGCGACGTGAGCGCCAACGCGCTCCGGCTCTCGCTCGGGTCTCGGACGCTCAAGTCGACGCGCATCGACACGGTCGAGTCGGTGGGCGGCGGCATCCGGTTCGCGGGCGGAGGCTTCGGCCACGGCTGCGGGCTCTGCCAGTACGGGTCGCGGGGGCTCGCGCTCGCGGGCCGGGACGCGCGCGCGATCCTCGCGCACTACTTCCCGGGATCGACGGTGTGGCGCGCCTGGCCGGCGGGGGGTAGCGCCGGCGCCGGCGCGCGCTGAGGCCGGCGCGGCGGGAGGCGGCGTGTCGAGTTTCACCTTCCGGATCACGGCCGAGGATTCCTCGACGGGCGCGCGGACCGGCCTCGCGGTCACGCCGCACGGCGCGTTCGAGACGCCGAACTTCATGCCGGTCGCGACCCACGGAGCGGTGAAAGGCCTCGAGCCGGCGGAGCTCCGTGCCGCGGGCGTCCAGATCCTCCTCGCCAACGCCTTTCACCTCGGGCTCCGACCGGGCGCCGGCGCCGTGAGGAGCCTGGGAGGCGTCCACGGCTTCTCCGGCTTCGACGGCCCGATCCTGACCGACAGCGGCGGCTACCAGGTGTTCTCGCTCGCCGACGCGAACGTCGTGACGGACGAGGGCGTCCGGTTCCGCTCGCCGATCGACGGCTCGGAGCTCTTCGTCACCCCGGAGGAGTCGATCCGCGCGCAGCGCGCGATCGGAGCGGACCTCGTCATGGCGTTCGACGAGTGCCCGCCCGCGGGAGCGGCGCCGGAGGTCGTCCGGCGCGCCGCCGATCGCACGCTCGCCTGGGCGGAGCGATCGCTCGCCGCGTTCGATCGCGGCGGGCCACAGGCGATCCTCGGGATCGTGCAGGGCGGGACCGACCTCGCGCTCCGCACGGAGTGCGCGGGGAGGATCGCCGCGCTCCCGTTCGACTCGTTCGCGATCGGCGGCGTCGGCGTCGGCGAGGAGAAGGGGCTCGTGCGATCGGTGGTCGAGCACACGGCGCCGCTCCTGCCGCGCGACCGGCTCCGCTATCTCATGGGGATCGGGCTCCCGGGCGACTTCCTCCACGCGGTCGGCGCGGGGGTCGACCTCTTCGACTGCGTCGTGCCGAGCCGCAACGGCCGGAACGGCACCGCCTTTACGTCCCGCGGGCTCGTCCGCATCCGGAACGCCGCTCACGCGCTCGACCCGGGACCGCTCGACCCCGACTGCCCGTGCGCCACGTGCCGCGGCGGCCCGTCTCGGGCGTTCCTGCGGCATCTCTTCGCGACCGGAGACCACCTCGGCGGCGCGCTCCTCACGCGCCACAACGTGGCGTTCTTCGAGGCGTTCCTCGCCGGGGCCCGGAACGCGATCCGGAGCGGCGGCTTCGGGGCGTTCCGGGCCCGTTGGCAGGCGGTCTACCCGACGTGAGAGGCCAGGCGTCAGGTGCCGTCGGACACGATCTCGATGCTGCGGACGACGAGGATCGAGAGCTCGAGCCCCTTCCGCTCCTTCACGTCTCCGCTCACGATGACGTGCTTCCCGACGAAGTCCTTGAGGTTGTACTTCGCGCTCTCGAGGTAGCAGATGTTCGAGCCGCCCTTCGTGAGCGCGAAGGCCGGAAAGCCCTTCGACAGGTCGAGCGTGAACACCGAGCTGACCCACCCGACCTTCCGATCGTCGGGCTCCTTCGCCTCGACGCTCTGTCGCATCTTCTCGATCGCCGCGAGGTAGCGCTCCTCGTTCTGCTTCAGCTCGCGCTCGAGATCCGCGATGATGTTCCGGCTCTCCTTGATCTTCGCGTTGAACGCGTCCTGGTTCTTGAGCTGCTCGAGCCGGAACTTCGCCCCCTGCACGACGATCGGGTCCTTGGCGCCGTTCGCGATCTCCTCGTAGACCGGGATGAGCGCCGAGACGTCCGGCGCCGCCGCCTGGCTCTGCGCCTTGAGCTCGGCCTCCGCCTCCTCGAATCTCTTCGCCAGGAGAGAGTCGGCCTCGCGAGCCGCGAGGTCCTTCGCGGCCTCGCCGCGCTTCTCGCGCCAGCCGGCCATCGCGGCGTCCTCGGCCTTCGCGATCTCGTCGCGGTAAGAGTCCGCGGGCCCGAGAGGCTTCACGTACCTCCCGTGGACCCACGCGGGCATGTGCGGCGGGGCGACGACCTGCACCCACTCTGCTTCTTCGGAGACGACCCAGAGCTTGTCGCCGGCGTTGACGTACCCCACGGGGAGGTGGCGCGTCGAGCCGCTCGGACGGAGCGAAACGCGGTTCCCGTTCACGGTGCCGAAGCCGTCCGCTCCGGCCGTGACGAACTGCTTCGAGACCCACCCTGTGAACGTGCTCGGCACGTGCACCTGGTACCAGCCCGCCTGCTCGCCGAGGACGACGATCTTCTCGCCGGGATCGAGCGCCTTGAGCTTCATGTAGTTCTCGTTGAAGCCCGCGCGGAGGTTTACGGCGTCGCCCACGATCTCGCCGACGAACGGGTAGGAGAGAGCGGAGCCCGCCTCACTGGGCGGAGAGTCCTGGGGAAGAGCCGTGGCCGAGGAGACGGACGAGAGCGTCGCGAGGACGCCGAGGCCGAGCGCGAGAGCGCCCGGCTGAAACCGAAATCGCATGATTCCCTCCCTGACGGGGACCGCCACGTCGCGAAAGTCGAAGCCGCCGCACGCAATATAATGATGACCAAATTGTCCGTCAACGACCCCTGGGGGTGGCCTTCCGGCACCGTGCCGCCGCCCCCTCGACCTCCCCGCCCGAAAACCGCATGAAATTCGAATCGTTCCGCTACATGGCCTGGGCGAAAGAGAACGGCCAGGGCCGATTCGCCCTGAGCCTCGCCGAGAGCGGCACGCGCTCGGTCTCGGCCGACGAGCTCGGGATCGACCCCGGAACGGTGGCCCTGAACGGAGTCGACCGCTACGGACCGCCCGAGCTCATGACCCGGCTTGCGGGGTTCCTCGGCGTGTCCGAGAGGAACGTCGTCCGCGCGTCCGGGACGAGCCTCGCGAACTTCCTCGCCTACGGCGCCGTCCTCGACCGCGGCGACGAGGCCCTGGTCGAGACGCCCTCCTACGAGGGTCTCCACGGCCTGCCGCAGCTCTTCGGCGCGGTCGCACGCCCCTTCCCGCGCGACGAGCGGTTCGGGATCGACCCCGAGCGCGTGATCGGGCTCGTCTCGCCTCGCACGCGGCTCGTCGTCCTCTCGAACCTCCACAACCCGTCCGGCGTCGCCGCGAGCGACCCGGCGCTGGCCGAGATCGGGCGCGCGGCGGAGAGAAACGGGTTCCACGTCCTCGTCGACGAGGTGTACCAGGACTTCCTCGGCGAAAGACCTCTAGCGACCGCTTTTCTCAGGCTCGGGCCGCGATTCCTCGCGACGAGCAGCCTGACGAAGGTCTACGGCCTCGGCGGGCTCCGCATCGGGTTCCTCGTCGCGGAGGACGAGGTCGCGAGGCGCGCCGAGCAGCTCATGGACTACCTCTCTGTCGTCACGTCGTATCCGTCTTCGATGATCGCGTGCCGCGCGCTCGACCGGATCGCCGCGCTCCGGGAGCGCGCGCTCGCGATCGCGCGCGAGAACTTCGCGATCGTGCGCGAGTGGGCGTCTCGCGAGGCGGGCCGGATCGAGTGGACGCCGCCCGACGCGGGCATCATCGCGTTCCTCCGCCTCCGCGGCGGAAAAAGCGGCGACGACGTCGCTTTCGAGCTCCTGCGCCGGCACGAGACGCTCGTCGTTCCGGGCTCGTTCTTCGGCGCGCGGGACTGTATCCGGATCGGCTTCGGCGGAAAAGCCGACGCGCTGAGGCGGAGCCTCTCGAACCTCTCGCTCGTCCTCGCCGCGAGGCCGTGAATCAGCGCGGGCGCAAAGCGGCGTAGGCCGCGCGCACCGCGTCGAACACGTCCCGGAGCGGGGCGGCGGACTCCCGCGAGAGCTTCTCGCAGTCCGCGAACTCGGGGCTCCGCGTCACCTCCGAGCCGTCGAGGAGGCCGACCTTCATCCGCGCGCGGCCGAACGGCGTCTCCACCTCGACGTGCATCCGCTCGAGAATCCGCCGGTCGGCGACCGTGCGCCGCACGCCGAACGTCGTCGTGCCGGCGAAGAGCGCGCGCTCGACCGCGTCGCGCGCCGACTCGGGAACGAGCGCCGTGACGAGGTGCCCCGGGCGGCCCTTCTTCATGACGACCGGAGTGAAGTACGCGTCGAGCGCGCCCGCGCGCGAGAGCGCGTCGAGGAGCGGCGCCAGCGTCTCCCCCGACTGGTCGTCGATCTCGCACTCGAGGCAAAGCACGCGGTCGGCCGTCCCGCCCGCGTCCGTCTCGCCGACGACGAGGCGGAGGACGTTCGGGGTCCTCTCGCGGTCGCGCGTTCCCGCGCCGTAGCCGATCCGTTCGATCCTAAGCGGCGTCATCTCGCCGAACGACCGGCAGATCGTCGCGAGGATGGCCGCGCCGGTCGGGGTGACGAGCTCGCCGTCGCCCCCGCCGAGGACGACCGGCACGTCGCGCAGGAGCTCGGCGGTGGCGGGCGCGGGCACCGGGATCGTCCCGTGCTCGCACTCGACCGTTCCCGAGCCGAGAGGGAGCGCCGAGGCACGGACCTCGGCGGCGCCGAGTCGGCGGAACCCGGCCGCTGCCCCGACGATGTCCGCGATCGCGTCGAGCGCCCCCACCTCGTGGAAGTGGACCTTCTCGGGAGGGATCCCGTGGACCTTCCCCTCCGCGCGCGCGAGGTTCCGGAAGATCGCGACGGCCGAGTCCTTCACGTCGGGGTCGAGCGCGGATCCGTCGATCAGCTTCTCGATCTGGTGGAGGTGCCGGTGGGGCGCGTCGCCGGGAGGGACGACGACGTCCACCTTGGTCGCCTCGATGCCGCGGCGGCCGACGCGCTTTCCCTTGAGGCCGAGGCCCGCGACGCCGAGGCGCGAGACGTCCGAGCTGAGGTCGCCGATGGCGACGCCGGCGTCGACCAGCGCCCCGAGGATCATGTCGCCGGACGCGCCGGAGAAGCAGTCGAGATAGGCGATCTTCATGACGCGGTGGCCTCCGCCGGAACGGCGGTGAGAGTAGCGGCGCGCAACCGGCTCCGCAACCGAGGGCCGGCGGCGGCCCGAGGGCGGGTTGCGGGCCGGGAGCTCCTCCCCTACACTTCCCGGCGGCTCGCGCCCCGGCCCGCGCTCGAGCGAAGACCGAGACGAAAGGCCCCCGCATGGCGTCCGCCGCGCCCTCCCCGCTCGCGCTCTCGACCGTCGCCTTCCGGCGCGAGCCGGTTTCCGTCGCTCTGAAAAGGGCCCGCGCCTGCGGGTACGAGGCGATCGACCTCTGGATCGTGCGCGACTTCTGCCCTCACTTCGATCCGGTCGAGACGACCTCACGCCTCACCGACGAGTTCGTCGGGAGCGTCCGGGAGAGCGGCCTCCTGGTCGCCGCCGTCACGTCGGCGCCGCCGTTCGAGTTCGCCCCGGTCGCGATGGGGAAGATCGCCATCCAGTACGCCGAGGAGAGCGTGAAGCTCGCGGCGAAGCTCGGGGCGCGCGTCGTCTCGTTCCCGTGCTTCGACGCCCCGGGGCCCGGCGAGTCGGCCGACGACAAGAGAAGTCGCATCGCCGAGGCGTTCCGGCGGCTCACGCGGCTCGCTTCCGACCTCGGCGTCGCCGTGGCGGTCGAGGCGCCGGCGCCGCTGTCGCTCTGTCCCGACGCCGACGCGGCGGGCCGGCTTCTCGAAGCCGTCGGCGACGACCGGACGCGCCTCGCGCTCGACTCCGCGCACGCCGAGTCGTGCGGCGGGCCCGCGCCGGCCGCGTTCCGGCGCCTCGGGCCGCGGGTGGCGCGCGTCGACCTCCGCGACCTCGACGACGAAGGCGATCCGGCGGTCCCGGGCGACGGCCGCGTCGACTTCGCCGCCCTCCTCCGCGAGGCGGCCGCCGCTTCGTACGCGGGAGGCTTCTCGGCGAAGATCCTCTCTCCGTCGCTCGATCTCGACCGGCGCGAGGCCGAGGCGGCGCGCGCGCGGGCGTTCCTCGCGCGGGAAATCTCGGCGGCGGGGCTCGCGTGAGTGCCTTCGCGACGGCGCCTCGGGGCCCGGCCTAGCCGGCGGAGGCGAAAAGCGTGGGGGAGCCGTCCCTCGTCTTCGGAGTCGACTGGCTGATCCGCCTGCGATGGATCGCGGTGACGGGCGTCGTCCTCGTCGCACTCCTCGCCGACCGGGCGCTCGGGCTCGTGACGCGGCCGGGCGGCCTCTACGCGGGAGTCGCGCTCCTCGCGCTCGGCAACCTCGCGTTCATGCTCCAGGCGAGGCGACTCCGCGGGAGCCCGCCCGAGGCGTCGACGCGGCACGTCCTCTCCCAGATCGGGCTCGACCTCGTCGCCCTCACCGTGCTCGTCCACTACGCGGGCGGCCCGGAGAATCCGTTCTTGTTCTTCTATCTGTTCCACGCGGTGATCGCCGCGATCCTTCTCGAGCGTCCGCTCGCGTACGCCGTGGCAAACGGCGCGCTCGTGCTGGCGGCGGCCGCCGCCGGCCTCGAGCTCCTGGGAGTCTGGCCGCATCATCACCTCGAGGGCTTCCTCCCGGCGGACACGTGGCGCCGGCCGCTCTACCTCTTCGGCGTCGGAACGGTCCTCGCCCTCTCGCTCAACCTCTCGGTCTACTTCGTCTCGACGATCCGCGAGAGGCTCCGCCGCCGCGAGTCGGAGCTCCTCCGCGTGAAGGCCGACCTCGAGTCGACGATCGAGAACCTGCGCTCGACGGAGGGGTCCGAGCGCGAGCTCCGCGCGCAGCTCGTCCGCTCGGAGAAGCTCATCAGCCTCGGCACGCTCACCGCCGGAATCGCCCACGAGATCAACAACCCGGTCGGCGTCATCCTCGCGCGACTCGGCGTCCTCGAGATGGAAGCCGGCGAGTCGATCCCCCGCGAGCTATCGGCCGACATCGAGGTCCTGCGGAAGCACGCGCTCCGCATCGCCGCGATCACGCGGGACCTCCTCGCGTTTTCCAAGGAGCACCCGCTGCAGTTCTCGGCGACCGACGTGCACGCGGTCATCCGCAACGCCGCCTCGCTCGCGGAGGCGAGCCTGCGCGCGGCGGGCATCGGGCTCAAGCTCGACCTCGGCGCGCGGCCGGCGGTCGTTTCGGGGAGCGAGAATCACCTGGAGCAGGTCTTCGTGAACCTCTTCGCCAACGCGCGCGACGCGATGCCGGGAGGCGGGACTCTCACGGTCTCGACGCGCGCGGAGGAGAAGGGCGGCGGCGGGCTCGTGATCGACGTGACCGACGTCGGCACCGGCATCGCCCGCTCGGACATCGATCGCATCTTCGACCCGTTCTTCACGACGAAGCCGGTCGGGAAAGGGACGGGGCTCGGGCTCTCGATCAGCCACGGCATCGTCGACAAGCATCGCGGGACGATCTCGGCCACGAGCGAGCCCGGCCGCGGCACGACGTTCACGATCCGCCTTCCCTTGCTGTAGAACGACGGCTCCACGTGAATGATCGGAAGCGGTACCTGGTACCGTTTCCCCGTTTCCGGCGTTTCTGATTCCGAATGGGCACGAGCTGGGCCATCGACTTCGGCACGACGCACACGCGGGTCGCGCGCTGGGACGCGGCGGCGGCCGCGCCGCGGCTCGTCGAGCTGCCGAACGTCTGCCGGCGGCCCGGCGGCGACGAGCCTCTCGAGGCGCCGCGCCTCGTGCCCTCGGCCACTCACGTGCTCGACGATCCCGGCGCCCTCGCCCGGATCGGCCGGTTAAGGCCGCTCCGCCGCTTCCTCCTCGGCCGCGAGGCGTGGATCGGAAGGCCCGCGATCGAGCGGAACGACGGCGTCGTCCTCCCCCAGTTCTCTCCGAGCTTCAAGACGGCGCTCGGCTCCGAGCCGCTCCGCCCCCTCGCGCGCGCGGGAGGGCGCGCCGTCACGGCGCGCGAGATCGCCCGCATCTTCGCGCGCGAGCTCCTGGCGGAGATAAAGAGGTCGACGGGCGAGCGCGTGCGATCGGCGACCCTGACCGCGCCGGTCGAGGCGTACGAGTCGTACCGCGCCGAGCTCCTCCGCATCGCCGGAGGCCTCTCGATCCGCCCGGTCCGCTTCGTCGACGAGCCGGTCGCGGCCGCGCTGGGCTACGGGCTCTCGCTCCGGAGCGAGCGGCTCGTCCTCGTCGCCGACTTCGGCGGAGGGACGTTCCACCTCGCCCTCGTGCACCTCTCCGCCCGCGGCGTCGCGGCCGGAACCGGCCGCGTGATCGCGAAGGAGGGCCGGCTCGTCGGCGGGAAGCTCGTCGACCGGTGGATCCTCCGGGACCATTGCGAGAGGGAGGGCTTCGCGCTGTCGGACGACCCGGACGACGAGAGCACGCGCTACTGGTGGCGCCTCATGCTCGCCGAGGCGTGCCGCGTGAAGGAGGCCGTCTTCTTTCGGGAATCGACCACGTTCCACCTCACGCCCCCGGCGCCGTTCCGGCGGCTCGAGCCGCGGTCGCGCGAACCCGCGCCGCGCGCGTTCACGCGCGACGGACTCGTCGAGATCCTCCGGCGGAACGGACTCTACGAGTCGATCGAGGCGTGCCTCGAGGGATTGGCCGGCGAGGCGGAACGTGAGGGCGTGCGGCTCGGCGACGCGGACGACGTCCTCATGATCGGCGGCTCGACGCTCCTCCCCGGGGTCTATCCGCTCTTCGAGTCGAGATTCGGCCGCGACCGCGTGCGGGCGTGGCAGCCGTTCGAGGCGGTGGCGGCCGGCGCGTGCGCGTTCGGGGCCGAGAGCTTCACCCACTCGGACTTCATCGTCCACGACTACGCTTTCGTGACGCACGACCCGAAATCCGGCGAGAAGACGTACACGATCATCGTGCCGCGCGGCACCCGCTTCCCGACGGCGCCCGACCTCTGGAAGCGGAAGCTCGTGCCGACGTGCTCGCTGGGCGAGCCCGAGACGATATTCAAGCTCGTCGTGTGCGAGATCGGCCGCGCGCACTCCGACGCGAGCCGCTTCGCGTGGGACGCGAGAGGCAACGTCCGGAAGCTCCCTGCGGACGGCGGCGGCTCGCAGGCGCTCGTCGTCCCTCTCAACGAGTCGAGCCCGGCGCTCGGCTACCTCGACCCGCCTCACCCGGCGAGCGACCGGCGGCCGAGGCTCGAAATCGCGTTCGGCGTGAACGAAGATCGGTGGCTGGTCGCGACCGTCGTCGATCTCCTCACGCGGCGGACTCTCCTCGCGGAGTCGCCGGTCGTGAGGCTCCTCTGATCGAGTCGGGCGAGGCCCGGAGCGCGGAATGGAGTTCATCGGATTCGCGATCGCGATCGCCGTCGGCGTCGTCGCGGTCACGGTCCACTTCGCCCGGTGGGCGCGCGCGCGCGAAGACTGGCAGGAGGTCGCGCGGCGGCTCGGGCTCGCGTTCGAGAAGGGCGGCGTCCTCCGGTCGGACTCCGTGACGGGCCGGCTCGGATCACGCTCCGTCAGGCTCGACCGGTTTTCGCGCGGAAGCGGAAAGACGCGGCAGACCTTCACCCGCGTCCGGATCGACGCGCGAGGCCGCGTGCCGCGCGACCTCACGATCGGCCCCGAGGGCTTCGTCGCTTCGATCCAGAAGGCGTTCGGCGGGCAGGACGTGGAAACGGGGGACCTTGCGTTCGACGACAAGGCGCGCGTGCGCGGGGACGAGGCACGCTCGATCGCGCTCCTCGGCGAGGCGGTCCGGAGACGCCTCCTCGCGCGGCTCCCCGAGTTCACCGTCCGGAACGGCGAGGTGTACTACGAGGAGCGCGGCTACGGAGTCGGCGCGAGCCGGATCGCCTCGCTCATCGAGGACATGGCCGAGCTTTCGAACGCGCTCGAGATCGAGGACTCAGAGATCCCGGCGCGCCTCCTCGAGAACGTGCGCGCGGACGGGGAGGCCGCGGTGAGGCGGAAGTCGCTCGAAGCTCTCGCCGCGCGGCACTCCGACCGGAAGGAGTGCGCCGAGGCGGCGCGCCACGCGCTCCGGGATCGCGACGCCGGGACGCGGCTCGCCGCCGCGGAAGTCGCGGGCGGCGACGCCGCGTTCGAAGCGGCCGAGGCCGTGGTCGCCGACCCGTCGGCGCCCGCCGAAACGCGGGCGCGCGCGATCGAGTTCGTCGCGCGGCGGTTCGACGCCGGGAGGGCCGGGCCGGTCGTCGCCGGCGCGCTCGGAGAGGAGGGCCCCGTGGCGCTCTCCGCGGCCCGCGCGGCCGGACGGCTCCGCTACGCGCCGGCGGTGCCGCGGCTCTCGTCGCTCGCTCGCGCGGCCCGAGTCGACGTCGCGCGCGAGATCGTCATCGCCCTCGGGGCGATCGGGGACCCTAACGGCGAGCAGGCGGCGATCGAAGCGCTCGAGGCGGCCGACGACGGCGTGCGGGTCGCGGCGGCGCGGACTCTCGCGAAGATCGGCACGGTGGCGGCGGTCGAGCCCCTCCTTCCGCTCACGAAGGGGATCCTCCCCGCGGGCGAGCTCCGCGCGGCGGCGGCGGCGGCCGTGCGCGCCATTCGGTCGCGGCTCCGGCCGGGAGAGCGCGGGAGCCTCTCGGTGACGGAGATCCTCTCGGCGGACGGATCGCTTTCCCTGCCCGAGGACGAAGCCGGCCGGGTCTCGCTCGAAGACCCGGCGCGGCGTGCGGGCGAGGCGGAGCCGCCCTGAAAACCGCCGAGGGCTCCTGACGCCGGGAAGCCGCAACCGAACTCGGACGTCGCGCCCGCCCGCGGCGCCCGGCAGACGTCATCGGAAGCCGCGAAGGGGCTCCGACTTCCTCGCGAGACGAGGCGAAGTCAGGGGCGAAGGCTCTTCTACCGGAGCCGCGCCAGCACGGCCTCCGTTCCGCGCTCCACCATCCGTCCGTCCGAGTCGTAGAGGAGGAGGTCGGGGAGGCGCTTCACGCCGAACTGCCGCGCGACCGGAGAGTCCCAGCTCCCGATGTCGACCCGCCGGAGAGTCACGTCGGAGCGCCGCTTGACGAGGGCCTCCAACTGAGGCCGGAGCCGCTTGCAGCCCGGTCACCAGTCGGCGCCGAGCTCGATGACCGTGAGGCCCTTCGTCGCGACGACCGAATCGACGTCGATCTTCTCGCCGAATGACACGGTGGCGACGCGGTCGCCAGACCCGGCGGGCTTGAGGCCGGGCAAGTACGAGGGCTCGACGTGGTAGAGGACGAAGATCGCGAGCGCCGCGACCGCGAGGAAGCGGAGGAGGTTCTGGAGCATGGGGGCCGTATCGGCAGCGCGGCCTTTCGACTCGAGCGGAGCGCCGGCCTCGCCGCCCGACGCCGTGGAGCCGCAACCGAGTTCGGACGTAGCGCCTCGCCGCGACGCCCAGAAGGTGTCATCGGAGGCCGAACGAAAAAGGGCTTGAACCTCTTCGCGCGACAATGAGAAGCCGGGGTCGATGACTCTATCGAGGCCGCGGACGGAGCCGGACCACGGCGAACGTTCCGGCGTCGAGGCGGAGCGCGACGCGGCCCTCGCTCCCGACCGCGAGCGCGCGCGTCCCGCGCCGGACCGGCGGATCGTCGCCCTCGACGCGGGTCGCCGCGAGGGAGTCCGCCGCGACGAGGACGGCCTCGGCGGAGGCGACGGCGAGGCCGAGGCACTCGATCTCGACCTCGGTCACCCCGCGCGCCGCCCGCGGCACGAGGACGACGCGCACCTCGCCGCTCGCGGCGTCCTCCGCCGCGAGCGCGTCCAGCGCCGCGACCGCGCCCGACTCCGTGTGGAAAACGGTGCCAGGCACCGATGTCCGCAGGAGCGCCCTCCCGCGCAACGCGGCGGAGAGCTCGGCGAAGACGAGCGCGATCGGCGCGCGGGCGAGGCGGCCGTCCTTCTCGCGCCGGAGCATCGCGAAATGGACGCCGCCCGCGAGCCGCGGGTCGTCCGGCGCCTCGAGAAGGAGCGCGTGGAGGCACGCCGCCTCGATCCCCGCGCGCGCGGCCGCCATCACGACGCCCGCCTCGAAGAGCGCCGTGAGCTGGCTCGCGTTCTCGGAAGTGAACCCCTCGCCCTCCGCGCGGAAAAACGTCCCGTACTCCGTGATCGCGAGGAGGAGCGGCGGGAGATCCGGCCCGCGCGCCGACTTCCCCCACGAGGAGAGCGCGGCGAGCCCTCGCTCGAGGCGCGCCGGCTCCGCGAGAAGCCGCGCGCAGCCGTCCGAATCGCCCCGCTCGGCCGGATAGAAGTGGATCGCGAGCCCGTCGAGGAGCCCCCCCGCCTCCCGGACGATCGTCTCGTTCCAGCTCACGCCCGCCTTCGCCGCCCTGTCCTTCAGGCCCGGCTCGGCGGGGTCGAGGAACCCCGGCGCGAAGAGGCGCACGTCGGGGTCGACGCGCCGGATCGCCTCCGCGTGCGCGCGGAAGGCGAGCGCGTAGTCGGAGGCCCGCTCGCCGTAGCGCTCGAGGTTCGTCTCGTTCCCGATCTCGACGAGGCGCACGCCGTACGGCTCCGCGCGCCCGTTCGCCGCGCGACGCCGCGCCCAGTCGCCGGACGTGCCGAAGTCGCGGCCGTTCTCGTCCTTCCCGATCGGCGCGTCGTCCGAAACGCGCGCGTTCGCGTACGCGACGAACGCCGCGGACTCCTGCGGGCTCCCCTCGGCGCGGTTCGTGACGATGATCGGCTCGGCGCCGATCTCGCCCGTGACTTTCATGAACTCGTCGAGCCCGTAGTCGGACTCGACCGTCCGCCCCGAGAACACGTCGACCCCGGGCCGGCGGTCCTCGAGGCGCCCGATGCCGTCCATGAAATGGTAGCGGTGCGACTGGGTCCCCCCCGGAAACCGGAGGAGCCCGACGCCGAGCGCTCGCACCGCCGCGACCGTCGCCGGATCCGGCTCGAGGCGCCGGCGGCGCACGAGCCCCTGCCCGCCGTCGATCCAGAGCGCGTTCGCGCCGAAGAGCCGGCCCGAAATCGGGCGGCCCGGCGCCGAAGCGTCGACCGAGACCCGCACCCGCGCGGCGATCCGCCCGTCGCGCGCCCCGCCGTCGCCGCCTCCGCACGAGACGAAGCAGGAGAGGAGGGCGAGGACGAGCGCGGCTCGGAACGGGGTCACACGCTCATGGTAATTCTCGCGGGCCATCTGAAGGCCGGCCGCGGTCCGCCCCCGGCCAAGGCGGCGCGCGTCCCGCGGCCGGTGCCCCTCGCGGGCCGCGCTCAAGCCCCTGTCGGCGCCGGACGATAGGGAGTGACGCTCGGACGACGGAGGAGCGGCCCGATCACGGGGTCGAGCCGCCCGGCGTCCCCAGGCGACAGCGGACCCCCCCTCGATGACGCCAAAACCCGACGCCGCGGCGCCGCCCGGATCCCCGGAGCGGACCGCTCCCACCGACCTTCTCGATCGACTGCCGGTCGCGACGCTCCGCGTCGGCGACGACGGCCGCGTCTGGCGCCTGAATCCCGCCGCGGCCGCCATCCTCGGTCGCGCGGAGGCGATCGAAGGAACGACGATCGGGCTCCTCTTGCCCGGGCTCACGCTCAACGCCCGGAGCACGACCGAGCGGTGGTGCGGCCAGATCCCGTCGCCGGAGCCGCGGTGGGTGGAGGTCGTCGCGTCGCGAGCGCCGGCACCGGCCGGATCGGGCGCGCAGGGAGACTGGATCGTGTGCCTCCACGACGTGACCGAATGGGTGGCGCGGGAAGAGACCCGGGACGAGATCCTGTCCCTCATCGCGCACGATCTCAGGACGCCGCTCGCGACCCTGCGCGGCTTCTCGGAGAACCTCGCCGACTCGATCGAAGGCCCCGTGAACGACCGGCAGAGGGCGATCCTCGAGAGGATGATCCGCACGGCCAGGCGCGCGAACCGTCTTCTCGAGGGGCTCCTCGAAGGGGCGCGCTGCCGGGCGGGCCGCGACACCCTTCACGTCGCGGCGGTCTCCGTCGAGCGCCTCGTGCGCGAGGCGGCGGACGCGATGCGCGCGACCGCGGCCGAGAAGAGCCTCACGATAGCGACCGACGTCGAGACGGGGCTCGCCGAGATCGAGAGCGATTCGGACAAGCTCGAGCAGGTCCTCACGAACCTCGTCGCGAACTCGATCAAGTACACGCCGCGATCGGGATCGATCACGATCCGCGCCTCGAAGCCCGAGGAGGGAGTCCTCGCGGTCGTCTCTCGGCTCGGCGGAGAGACGAAGCCGGCGTCCCGAGACCTCGTCCAGATCACCGTCGAGGACACGGGCATCGGCATCCCCTCGGAGGACATCGAGAGGATCTTCGAGCGCTACTCCCGGACTCGCGCCGCGAGTGCGCCCGGCCTCTCGAGCTACGGCCTCGGCCTCTGGATCTGCCGCGACATCGTGACGCGCCTCGGCGGGCGCATCGTCATCCAGAGCGAGGTCGGCAAGGGCACGCGAGTCTCCGTTCTCGTGCCGCGGACGCACGCGCCGGCGGAGGCCCCGACGCCGGCCGGCCTCACCCGGACGGCGCCTGCGGGCTCGCGGGCGGAAGCGGGAGCGAGCGGACGATGACCACCTCGACTCCCGCGCCCGAGACGGCGGTGAAGTCGGTCCTCGTGGTCGAGGATGACCCCGACATCGCCCTCATGGTCGAGCGCAGGCTCGCCTCGAACGGCCTCCGCGTCCGCGTGGCCGCAAGCGGCGACGAGGCCCTTCGCCTGGCGATCGAAGCGCCGCCCGACCTCATCGTGCTCGATCTCATGCTGCCCGGCATGGACGGATACAAGTTCGCGCGCATCCTGCGCCAGCAGGCCGGTTGCGCCGGCGTGCCGATCGTCGTCGCGTCGTCGCTCACGCACCGCGACAACCGCAAGAGGGCGATGAAGGAGGCGCGAGCCGCCGCCTATCTCACGAAGCCGTTCGACGCGAGGGACCTCGCGGCGACCGTCGAGGCCCTGCTTTCCGACCGCCACCGCAACGCGCCACTCACCCGGGAGCCGAGCCGATGACCGCACCCGCTCCAGAGTCGGGCGCCCGCCCGCAGCCGAACTCGAACTCCGAACGGAAAATCCTCGTCGTGGACGACGAGCCCGACACGCTGCAGCTCCTCGCGAGGAGGATCCAGTCGGCGGGATACCGCGTCATCACGGCGTCCGACGGCATGGAGGCCCTGAACCTCGCGCGGAAGGAAAACCCGGACCTCGTGGTGCTCGACCTCATGCTGCCGAAGATGGACGGGTACAAGGTCTGCTCGTTCCTCAAGTTCGACGAGCGGTGGAAGTCGATCCCGATCGTGCTCCTCACGGCCCGCGCGAACGCGGAGGACCGGACGAAGGCGGCCGAGGTGAAGGCCGACCACTTCCTCACGAAACCTTGCGACCTCCGGGAGCTGATGGAGATCGTGGACCGTCACGTGGCGCGAGGGCGCGGCTGACGCGGCGCCAAGGGACCGCTCACGATGGGAATCGACTCGAAGGCCGCGCGTCTGGGCGAGATGCTCCTCGGAGCCTCGAAGATCACCGAAGACGAGCTCGAGCGAGCGCTCGCCCTCCAGCGGAAGCGCTACGCGCCCCTCGGCTCGATCCTCCTCTCGATCGGCGCGCTTGACAAGGAGACGCTGACCGGCTTCCTCGCCGAGCACTTCGGCGTGCCCTCGATCGATCTCCGCACATACTCGCTCGACAAGAGCCTGAAGCCTCTCGTGCCGGAGGCGATCGCGCGCCGGCACCGCTGCCTGCCCCTCTTCCGGTCGGGCGACTCCATCATGGTCGCGATGGGGAATCCGAACGACATCGTCGCGATCGACGCTCTCGCCGAGTCGACGGGGCTGCGCGTCGACGTCGCGTACGCCTACGAGGGGGACATCGACCGGGCCATCGACCGCCTCTACGGCGTGTCCGCGAACCTGGGGGAAGAGATCGGCGACATCAGCGAGCGCTTCCTGGGGGCGGATCGGCCGGAGAAGGCGGCGCCGGCCGCCGAGATCGCCGGCGTGGACGACCCCGAGCGCGCGCCGATCGTGAAGCTCGTCGACCTCATCGTCGACCACGGCGTTCGCCGGAGGGCGAGCGACATCCACATCGAACCCGGAGAGAACACGCTCCGTCTCCGGTACCGGATCGACGGCTTCATCGTCGACGTGAAGGCCCCGCCGCGGAAGCTCCACTCCGCGATCGTCGCCCGGATCAAGGTCCAGGCGGAGCTCGACATCGCCGAGAGCCGGCTCCCGCAGGACGGGCGCTTCCGGCACTTCGGTCCCGAGGGAGAGGTCGACGTCCGCGTCTCGGTCATCCCGACCGTGCACGGCGAAAACGTCGTCCTCCGGCTCATCCACCTCTCGCAGCAGACGACGTCGCTCGACGCGCTCGGCCTCGAGGAGAAGGGCCTCGAGACGCTGCGCCGCCTCATCGAGCGGCCGCACGGCCTCGTCCTCGTGACCGGGCCGACGGGCTCGGGCAAGACGAGCACCCTGTACGCGGCGCTCCGGGAGATCGACGCGAACGAGAGGCACTTGATCACGATCGAGGACCCGGTCGAATACCGCCTCGACGTCGCCCGGCAGATCGCAGTGAACCCGAAGACGGGGCTCACCTTCGCCGCTGGGCTCCGCTCGATCCTCCGGCACGACCCGGACGTGATCATGGTCGGCGAGATCCGTGACGGCGAGACGGCGCGGATCGCCGTCCAGGCCGCGCTGACCGGCCACCTCGTCCTGTCGTCGCTCCACACGAACGATGCGCCGTCGAGCCTCACGCGGCTGATCGACATCGGGATCGAGCCGTTCCTCGTCGCGTCCGCGACGTGCGGCATCGTGGCGCAGCGACTGGTGCGCATCCTGTGCCCCGACTGCCGCGTCCCCTCGACCCTTCCGGACGAGGTGGCCCGCGAGGCCGGCCTCCGAGAGGCCGGCGGCGCGGTCGTGTACCGGCGGGGCGGATGCCCGAACTGCGCCGACACCGGATTCCGCGGGCGCACCGCGATCTTCGAGACGCTCGTCCTCGACGAGGCGATGCGCGACGCGATCGCCTCGCGGAAAAACGAGTCGGAGATCCGCGCGATCGCCGCCCGCTCCGGGCTCGTTCCGCTCCGGTCGAACGGGATCGCGAAGGCCCTCCGCGGGGTCACCTCCGTCGAGGAGGTCTTCCGCGTGACGAGCGCGGCGTGACGGCCGCCCCGGGCGCGCGGTGCTGACCTTCCACTACGAGGCGAGCTCGAAGGACGGACGGCCGGTCCGCGGGACGCTCCGGGCCGAATCGGCCCTCGACGCGCTCCGGAAGATCGAGGGGCAGGGGCTGCGCCCGCTCCGGGTCGACGGGCGCCGCGCGCGCGGGCCGAAGGTCCGGGCGAAGGCCGGGCTCCTCTCGCCCCCCATCCGACGCTGGCACCTCATCCTCTTCACGCGCGAGCTCCTCACCGTGTACCGCTCGGGCATCAACATCCTCGCCGGGCTCGAGATCCTCGCGAAAGAGGCCATGAGCGAGCGGCTCCGGACCGTCATCCTCGACGTCCGGGGCGCGGTCGAGGCCGGCGGGTCCCTTTCCGAGGCGATGGGCCGCCACCCGAAGGTGTTCTCGGAGTTCTACCGGGGCGCGGTGATGGCCGGCGAGAAGAGCGGGTCGCTCGAGGACGTGCTCGTCCAGATCCTCCGCTACATGGAGGAGCAGGAGAAAACCTCGAACGAGATCCGGAGCGCGATCCGCTACCCCGCGTTCGTGCTGGCGGCGCTCATGGTCGCTGTGACCGTGATGTTCGTCTTCGTGTTCCCCCGCCTGAAGCCGCTCTTTGCGCGCTTCGGCGACGACCTCCCGCTCCCGACGAAGATCCTCGTCTCGTCCGACGTCCTCGTGCGGACCAACGGCTTCCTCCTCCTCGCGGGGGCGGGACTCGTTGCCGCCGGTCTCGTCGTGGCGTCGCGGCTCGCCCCGGCGCGCCGCCGGATCGACGCGGCCCTCCTCCACGTGCCGCTCGTCGGCCCCGTTCTGCGGGGCGTCTACACGGCGCGCCTCGCCGCGACGCTCTCGATGCTCCAGAGAAGCGGCATGCCGCTCCTCCAGGCGCTCGACGTGGCCGCGCGCGTCGTCCGGAGCCCGTCGTTCTCGGCGGAGATGACGGCGGCCCGGAGGGCCGTTGCGGAGGGAAGCTCGCTCGGCGACGCGCTCGCCGAGCGGCCGCTCGTCCCTCCGCTATTCGCTCAGCTCGCGTCCCTCGGCGAGAAGACCGGGCGCCTCGACGACCTCCTCGCGCACGTCGCCGAGCACTACCGCATCGAGGTCCGCGAGCGGCTGACCCGGCTCATCGCCACGATCGAGCCGATCCTCACGGCCACCCTAGCGGGGTTCATCCTCTTCCTCGCGCTCGCCATCTTCTTGCCCTACTGGAACATGATCAAGGCGTTCCGGCGCTAGCCCGCATTTTCGGCGAAGCCGGGCGGTTCCGGCCGGGGCTACGGCGCAGATGGCCCGGCAGGACCCGCGCCGCGGACCTCGCCGGAGCATGGGCTTCGGCTCCGCGTCGCCGTTTGCCGCGGTTCGACGCGATTCCGCCGCCGATTCCGTGATCGATGCGGGCTAGACCCTTACGGCCGCAACGCGTTCGGCTCAAGTCGGCGGCGAGATCCGGCCGAAATCGGGTCCGGGGCCGCGGGGGCTCCGCTCGAGCCGCCCGCGGGCCGCACGAATCGCGACACCGATCATGAGACGAGAAGGAGCCTCGAGATGAACCTGTCCCGCGCCCTCTCCGCCGTTCCGGTCTCGAAGAGCCGCGATGCCCGCGAGGGCGGCTTCACGCTCATCGAGCTCATCGTGATCATCATCATCCTCGGGGTCCTGTCCGCGGTCGCCGTGCCGATCTTCGTCGACCTCCAGGACGAAGCCAACGAGGCGGCCGAGCGTGGCGTGGTCGGCAACGTCCGTTCGGCGATCGGGCTCTACTACGCGAACGCCGCGGCCAACGGCGCCCCCGACTATCCGGGCGCCCTCGACTCCGCCGGCTCGAGCTCGACGGCGTCCACGGCGAACGCCTTCTTCACGAGCGTGATCGGCCAAGGCGGCATCACCGAGGACTGGACGAAGAACGCGTCCGGCCAGTACGTCGGGCCGAACGGGGGCGTGTACGAGTACAACTCGGCGACGGGGCAGTTCACGCGCCAGTGACGGGAGCATCGAGCCCGGTGCCGGGGTGAACATCGGTCGCGGAGCGGAGGGGCGGAACCGCCCGGCCGCGGCGCGCCCCCCCACCCCCAAAGGCTCGACGCTCGTCGAGCTCGTGATCCTCCTCTCGATCCTCGGCGCCGCGTCCGCCGCCGCCGCCTGGTCCCTCGCCGACGCGCGGGACGTGCCGCTCCGCGTCGCCGCCGAGCGGCTCGCGCGGCACATCCGGTACGCGCAGCGGCTCTCCATGAGCCGGAACGGGACGTGCGGACTCGTCGCGGACGCCGCCACCGAGACCTACCTCGCTTTCGAGAACGGGAACCCCTCCGATCCCCTCGCCGATCCGTGGACGCGAGACCCTCTCGTCGTGACTCTCGGGCAGGACGAGTTCTCCGGTGTCTCGATCCTCACTTCGGCCTTCGGTCCCTCCTCCCCCCTTTCCTTCGACGCGGAGGGGGCGCCGCTCTCGTCCGGAACGGTCGTTCTCGCCGGAGCGGGCGGAGCGACCGCGACGGTGAGGGTCGTCGCCGGGACGGGGCTCGTCCGGGTCGGGCCATGATCGCGGCGCGCGCCGCCGAAGGCGCCGGCGCGAGCGGATTCACGCTCGTTGAGGTGCTCGTCGCCGTCCTCCTCTCGACGTTCCTCGCCGCGGGCGCGGCGACCCTTCTCGTCACCGCGGCGGACGTCTCCGAGCAGGCGACGGAGAGGGAGCGGCTTGAGGGCGATGGGCTCCGCGCCGTCGAGCGGTTCCGGCGCGACGTCCGGAGGCTCCGGGGCGTGACTTCTCTCGACGTCCTCTCGGCGACCGCGACGCGCTTCCGTTTCGTCGACCTCTCGGGCGCGACCGTCGACTGGGAGCACGCGGCCGGCGTTCTCCGCCGGAATGACGAGGACGCCGTCGACGGCGTGACCGCCTTTTCCCTCGCCTATCTCCCCGCGACCGGGACCGCTTCTGTGCCCCCGTCGCGGATGTCGCGCATCGAGATCTCGATCACGGTGGCGTCCGGAACGGAGTCGGTGACGCTCCGAGCGACCGCCGTGCCGCGCTGCCTCGCGTTCCCCCACGCGGGCTTCGGAGGGAGCTGATCGTGCCCGGAGCCTGCCCGGAGCGCGGGATCGCGCTCGTCTCGCTCGTGTTCACGATCCTCGTCCTCGCGGTCGTCGCGGCGGGGCTCGCGGAGCTCGCCTCGACCGCCGCGACGTCGAGCGTCGAGTCGCGCGACTCCCTTCAGGCCGCGCTCGCCGCCGAGGCGGGACTCGTGCGCGCGCTCCGAGAGGCTGCGGCGGCGCCGGTCCCGGTCGCGTTCGGCGGGGCCGCGTTCACGGTCTCGATCGACTCCGCCTCGCAGGAGCGCTACGTCGCCACCGGTCTCATGTCCTCCGCGGCGAGAATCCTCCGGACGGACCGCGCTCTCGTCGCCGTTTTGGGCTCGAGGCCCGCCGCGACGGCGGATACCGTCGAGTTCCGGCTCGTCAACCTCTCGGGCGCGGCGCGCACCCTCGAGTCGGTGCGGGTCTCGTGGGGCTCGCCCGCCGCGTACATCGAGGAGGTCCGCCTCCGGATCGTCGGCGGCGTCCAGTTCGGGCCGGTCTGGACGCACTCGAACGCGGGCGGCAATCGCCTCGGAAGCGGCGAGCTCGGGACGTTCAACGCGGCTCCCTCACCGGTCGTCCTCCCCGCCGGAGCGACGCTCGGGGTCCGCCTCCTCCGGTTCCGGAGCGCGGAGACCGGCGCGGGAGCCGCGGTGAGCATGGACTCGACCCCCTTCCGGGTCGAGTTCCGCACCGCGACGAAGCGGCTCGGCGACGCCACGGTGAAGGTCCCGTGACGAAGGCGAACCGCGCGGCGGGATTCACCTCGATCGAGGCCGCGATCGCGATCGCGATCGCGGCGATCGCGATTCCGGCCCTTCTCGTCGGGTTCTTCCAGTACGCGACCGCGGCCGGCGAGTCGGCGCTCCGCGACCGGGCGGTCGAGATCGCCGCGTCGCTCGTCGAGGAAATCCTCTCGAAGGCGTTCGAGGAGCCGTCGCTCGCGACGGGCTCGTTCGGCAGGGAAGAGGCGTCGCGGGACCTTTTCGACGACGCCGACGACTACGACGGCTACGCCGCGGCGCCGCCGGTGACGTCCTCGGGAGCGGCGATCGCCGGGGCCGCCGCCCTCTCGGCCGAGGTCGCGATCGAGAACGTGACCGCCGCGGCGCCCGACCCCGTGGCCGCGGCGCCCGACGGGACGACGCCTTACAAGCGGATCCGCGTCCGCGTGGCGTGGACGGGCGGCGCCGTCGAGGTGAAGGCGCTCTCGGCGCGGATCGACGTCCCGGCTGCGACCGCGGGCACGGGCTTCGTCTACGTGCCGGGCTCGCGCCAGGACCTGGGGCACAAGTCGTTCCGGTTCGGCGTCCGGAACGAGACCGGGAGCGACCAGGTCCTCACGTCCCTCATCGCGTACTACGGGCCGCCGGCCACGTTCTACGGGAGGATCGACCTCCGGATCGTCGTCAACCCGAACTACGGCAAGGTCTTCGAGGAGAAGGACTCGCCCGGCGGGCGGGCCGGCCCCGCGGAGCGCGCGGTCTTCAACCAGGGAGAGGTCGTCCTCGTCCCCGCCGGCGCCGAGTTCGAGATCACGATGCGCGACTTCAAGCTCGAGGAGGGCGGAAACGGCGGCGGCAACGCCGACGTCACCCTCGTGCCCTTCGACGTCGTCCTCGGAACCGCCGCGCAGGACTTCGCGGAGTTCACGGTCCCCGTGAACGGCTGAGCCCGCCGTCAAGTCCGTGCGGCGCTTCGCTCGATAACGGGATCGGAGGGCGCGGCACGACGGCCCGCCCGGGCACCCCCCCCCAGGAAAATGCCCATCCCGAGACTATTCGCGGCACTCGAAGCGATCGAGCGGAGCGCCCTCGTCCGCTCGCTCTCCGGCCGGCGCCCGTGGGGCGCGAAGAGCCGGCCGCGCGCCGTCGTCGGCGTCGACGCGGACGGGTCCGGCGCGCGCCTCGTGGCCGTCGAGCGGCGCGGCGCCTCCGCGTACCGTCTGGTCGGCGTCGTTCGCGCCGCCGCCTCCGGGAGCGGCGCCGCCGCTCCGGAAGAAGAAGAGCGCGGCCCGTCGCTCCGGGAGGCGCTCGACCGGCTCAAAGGACTCGGCATCCGCTGCGTCGCCGGCATCCCCGCCGACGAGTCGACGATCGGGCTCTTCCGCGCGGCGGACGTCCCGCAGGGCGACCGCGAATCCGCGCTCCGGTTCGTGCTCGAGAAGATCGACTCCGAGTTCCCGTCAGAGGACTCGATCGTCGCGGAGTGGGAGGCGCCGTCGCCGGGCGGCGAGCCGCGCGCTCTGGTCGCGGGATGCGGAACCGCCGCCGCCGAGACCGCGGTCGGGCCGCTCGTCGCCGCGGGCCGCCTCTCCGTCTCCGCCGTCCCGGAGGCGCTCGCTCTCGAGGCGATGGCGCGGCTCGCGGGCGCGATACCCGCGGACGGCTCGACGATCGCCGTCGTCCACGCCGGAGCGTCCCGGTCGCTCCTCGCCGTCGTGGGCGACGCGGCCGGCGTCCTCTTCCAGCGCCCCCTCCGCGTCGCGCGGGTCGATCTCGAGACCGCGCTCGCGCAGACTCTCGCGCTCGGCCCGGACGAGACGCTGACCCTCGGCCCGGGCGAGGCCGCGGAGGTCCTGCGGCTCTACGAGATCGGCCAGTCCGAGCCGGTGCCGCTCCCGAACGGGAGGAGCGTGCCGGCCGAGCTCGTGGTCGGGCTTCTCCGGCCCGATCTCGAGCGCCTCGTCCTCGAGATCGCGAAGAGCCTGCGCCATTTCGAGCGCGCCGCGCCGGCGGCGCCTCCCTCCGCGCTCCGGCTCTCGGGGGCGCTCGCGGAGCTCAAGGGCCTCGACCGGTACCTCGAGGAGAAGCTCAGGATCCCCGTCGGCATCCTCAATCCGCTCGAGGGGGTGGCGCTCGACCTCTCGGTCGGCTCCGGAGTCGAGGTGGGGCGCGACCGCCTCTCTCTCGCCCTCGCGATCGGGCTCGCCGTCGACGGCGCCGAGCGCCTCGATCTCTCGCCGAAGAGCCTCCGCCGGTCGCGTCTCGAGCGCGGCGTGAGGAGGAGCTTCCGGCTCGCGGCGGCGGCCGCCGTCACGATCGTCGTCGCGCTCGGAATCGTTCGGGAAGCGAACGTGCGCGGTCTCGAGCAGCGGATCGCCGGGGCGAAGTCGATCCACTCGACGCTCCTCCCGCACGCGGAAGCCCTTCTGCGGCGCGACGCCGAGCGCGTCGTCGTCAGGCTCGAGCTCGCCCGGCGCGAGGCGGCCGTCGCCGGCACGGCGCCCGCCGCGCCGATCCTCCGCGAGATCCTCTCCAGCGCCGGGCCGGCGATCTACTTCGACTCGCTCTCGATCGAGCCCGCGGGCGGGCGCGCCCGGTTCGCCCTCGACCTCGCGACGATCTCGCCCGGGGCGGAGGACGAGGCGCTCTTCATCGGCGAGCGGTTCGTCTCGGCGATCTCCGCGTCGCCCCTCCTCTCGGAGGTGACGACGTCCTCCGACAGCGCGTCCGAGAGGCGCGGGGGCTACCCCTCTCTCCGATTCCGCGTGGAGGGAAACCTCGAGCGCGGCGCGCGAAGGGAGGCGTCCCCGTGACCTCTCCCGCGGCGAAGTCGAGTCCTCTCGTCCTCGAGATCGCGGCCCTCGCGACCGCGGTCGTCCTCCTCGTGACGCTTCAGTACGCCCCGAGGGCGCGGCGAGCCGAGGCCCTCGCGTCCGATCTCTCCCGGATCGTCGCCGAGAACGAGCGTCTCGGGCAGAGGCTCGCCGCCCAGGGCGACGTCGCGGCCGAGAACGAGCGGCTCCGCGAAGCCGCCGCGCGCTTCGGCCGCGCGCGGCTCGAGCCGGGCCGCCGCGGCGAGACGACGGCGCTCCTCCGCCGGATCGCATCGAGCAACGGGCTCGCCGTGTCGAAGGAAGGAGCGTGGAGCGGAGCGCCCCTGGAGGCGGCCGCCGGCACGCTCGTCCGGAAGGAGATCTCTCTCCGCGGCCCGTTCGCGTCGTGCCAGGCCTTCGTCGCGGAGGCGGAATCGCAGCCCGAGGGCTTCGTCGTCGAGCGTCTCCTCGTCCGGAGGAGCGCGGCTCGCGACGGCGCGGACGTCCTTATGGACGTGAGGTTCCTCGCGGTCGAGTCCTCCGGGAGCGGAGCGAGATGACCCGCGCCGCCTTGGAGCAAAAGCGCCTCGTGATTCTCGTCATCGCGGGCGCCCTGGCGCTCGTCGTCCTCCTCGCGATCCGCCCCTCGCCGCGGAGAGCCCGCGACGAGGCGGGAACGGTCGCGCGCGTGGTCGCCGATGCGGCAACGCCCGCCGCCCAGGCGACCGGCCCTCTCGGCAGCGGCGAATGGGCCCGGGTCGAGGCGGTTCTCCCCGCGCCGCGGCCCGCGGCGAATCCCGACGGCGGCGACGGCGGCGTCCCGACCGCGTGGGACCCGTTCCGGCCGCCGCCGATCCCGCCCGCCGCGGCGGAGGCGGACGGAGGCGGCGACGACTCCATGTTCCGGCTCGAAGGGATCGCGCTCTCGCCCGCGCGGCGAGAGGGACCGGTGGGCCGCGCGATCCTGAACGACAGGGTGGTCCGGGTCGGGGACGAGCTCGAGGGCTTCCGCGTGGTCGCCATCGAGCGCGGGAAAGTCGTCCTCGAGCACGCGGGTCGGAAGACCGAGATCCGCCTCCGGCCGGTGGAGGAGGTCGAATGACCCGCCGCGTCACGAGAGACGACGGAAACGCCCCCTCGCGGCCCGGCCGTCTCGACAGGCTCGCCGCCGCCGTCCTCGCCCTCAGCCTCGCCTTCGCTTCCGGACCGGCCCCGCGCCTCGCCGCGGCCGACGGCGAGCCGCCGGGGAGCGAGACGCCCGCGGACGGCGCGGAGGAGAAAGACGCGGGTTCCCGCCTCGTCACGCTCGATCTCCGGGACGCGCGCATCGAGAACGTGCTCCGGCTCCTCGCCGCGCAGACCGACACGAACATCATCGCGGGCCCCGGGGTCACGGGCAGCGTGACGGTGTCGTTCCGCGACGTCGACTTCGAGAACGCGCTCGGCCTCATCCTCCGCTCGGCGGGGTACGCGTACCGCGTGCAGGGCAACGTGATCGAGGTGTTCCGGCCCGAGGAGGCGCCGCCCGGCTCCCCCACGGCCCCGCCCGCGCGCGTGACCGCGTCGTTCGCGCTCCGGTACGCGTCCGGCGAGGAGATCCTCGCCGCGCTGAAGCCCGTCACGGCCCCCGACGCGATCCTCTTCAACCGGGAAAGAAACGTCCTCGTCATCCACGACGTGCCCGACGCCGTCGAGCGGGCCCGCGCCCTGATCGAGACGATCGACCGGCGGCGGCTCCAGGTGCGGATCGAGGCGCGCATCGTCGAGATCGGGGTCGGCGAGCGCGAGAGCCTCGGCATCGACTGGACGACGGTCATCTCCGCGAACGGCTCGCGCCGCCCGTGGATCTTCCCGTTCGACCGGCGGGCCGACGGCGGCGACTTCTTCGCGCCCAACCAGACGCAGGGCGACAACGTCACCTTCAGCGGCTCGACGTCCACGACGACGGCGTCGAACCTGCCGCAGTTCCCCGAGGACGGCCCGTTCCCGTTCCCGCTCCCGAAGGAGTTCGTCTTCGGCAGCCTCGACTTCACGCAGTTCCAGGCCGTCCTCGAGCTCATCGACGCCGACTCGCGGAGCAAGGTCGTGGCGACGCCGGAGATCACGACCCTCGACAACGAGGAGGCCGTGATCGACATCGGCGAGAAGGTCCCGATCCCCACCTACTCGCGGAACGAGCAGACGAGCGTCACGACCGTGAGCGGCTACCAGGAGATCTCGGTGGGGACGAAGCTCCGCGTGACGCCGCGCGTCAACGACTCCGACTCGATCACTCTCGTCGTCGAGCCCGAGGTGTCGGACATCGTCGACTTCCGGGGCCCGAACAACGAGTTCCCTCTGACGAGCAGCCGCTCGGCCAAGACGATCGTGACGCTCGAGGACGGCAAGACTCTCGTCATCGGCGGGCTCCTCCGCGAGCGCACCCGCAGCCGCGAGACGAAGTTCCCGCTCCTCGGCGACATCCCGCTCCTCCAGTACCTCTTCACGTACCGCTCCGAGTCGAAGGAACGGAACGAGATGATGATATTCATCACGCCGCACATCATCGACGTCGAGAGCGAGAAGAAGGCGGAGGACGGGCTGACGCAGTACGAGGGGCGCTGGATCCCGGCGCGGTCGGCGGACCTCGTGAGGACGACGGTCGCCGGGCTCGCCGCGAGGGTGCCCGAGGCGCGCGTCGCCGCGTGCGAGACGCTGTCGCTCTCGGAGGACCCGTCCCTCCGAGAGATCCTCGACCGCGCGTCTCTCCTCGAGCGCGCCTTCCGGGGCGATCCCGACACGGCGGTCCGGATCGCCGGCGGGCGCGGGCTCCGGAGGATCGACGTCCGGCGGTACGTCGGCGCGCTCCGCGCCGCGGCCGACCGGAAGGAGGCGCGCGCTCTCGAGGCCGTCGCCTCTCTCGCCGCGTCCGAGGAGGCGCGCCACCTCCGCTGGATCGCGCTCTTCGCTGCGCGCGAGATCGACGCGGCGGGCGCCGCGCGCTTCATCGAGAAGAGCCTCGACTCGCCGCTCCCGTTCGTCCGGGAGAACGCGGCCGAAAGCCTGGGCGTCATCGGCGACGGGGACTCGGTGGCGCATCTCGTGAGGCACCTCCGATCCGAAGCACGAGGCCCGTCCCTCCCCGCTCTCGTGGCGTTGTCGCGGATCGCCACGGAGGACGCGCGCCGCGCGCTCGACGAAGCCGGACGAGCGCTCTCCGCCGAGCGTTCGCCGCGGCTCGAGGTCGCGCGCGAGGCGCTCGCCCGATCGATCGGCGCACCCCGCGCCGGCACGGCGCTCCACGCCGCGATGCCCCCCGCTCCGGCGGACGCCGCCCCGGCGCGCCGGACGGGCGGTCCGCGTCTTTCGGCCGTCGTGGCGCGCGCCCTCGCTCGAGTCGGCAACGCGCCGATTCCCGTCACCGGCGACGGCGCGCTCGCGAGCCGCGTGTCCCACGCTCTCGAGCTTCTCCTTGAGAAGTCCCCCACCCACCATGACCTGGTCGCGAGCTACGCCGCCTCGATCGAGATCGCGGCCTTTGGACCCTCGACGATCGATGCCGAGACGGGCGCGATCCGGATCGCGGCCGCCGACGCGGAGCGGTGGTCCCTCTTCAACATGGCCCACGTCCTCGTCCACTTCGCGACCCACCGCCTCCTCGCCGTCGCCGGCGAGGACGCGACGGGCCTCGTCGCCGAGTCGATCTGCTTCGAGGAGCAGTACCGCGCCGTCCTCGCGCTGGCGCAGGATCCCGACGCCGCGTCGGCGGACCCGAGCGCGTTCCTCGACGAAGTGCTCCGCGCGAGGCCGCCCGAGGGAGGACCGATCTGGTGATGACTCGACCGTCGATCCGCCGCCGTTTCGCGCGCCTCCTCGCCCTCTCGGCGCTGGCGGCGATCGCCTCGTGCGGCTCCGCGCCCGAAATCGACGACGGCCGGGACCGCGGCGTCACCGTCGTCGGCGCGTCCCTGCCGATCGACCCCGAGGCCGAGCGCGCCGAGATGGCGCGAGCCAGGACCGAGCGCCGTCGCGTCGTCGAATCGACGCTCCGGTGGATCGTCGGCGAGACCGAGGAGCGCGCCGCTCCCCCCCGGTAGAAGAGCTCGGCGCCGCGGCCGGAGCCTCCGGGTAGGATGTCCCCGGAGGTGAAGACGATGAGCATCCGGACCCCCGCCGCCTGGCTTTGGATCCTGTGCGTCGCCGTCCCCCCCTCGTTCGCGACGGAGACGGCACCTTCATGGGCGTCGGCGGCCACGTCGTCGCCGACTCCTTCTCGGACACCGTGATCTCGCTTCTCGGGTCGGGTCGGACGTCCCTCTTCGTCAACGGATCCACGGGCGGACCGGAAAGGACCGTCCGGATCGCGATCGGCGAGACCGCCGCGGTCGAGATGCGGGCCTTCGCCGCCGGCCCCAGTCCGGCGCACTTCGTCTGCTACGCCTGGACCGACGTTCCAGACGCGACGACCTGGACGACGCTGCCGTTCAACCTCGGCGCGAGCCTTCTCCCCACGCCCCTTTCCGGACTCGCTCCGCAGCCCGCGTTCGTCTGGAACACCACGCGGTTCGCGGGCCTCGGGGTGCCGGACCGCGTGCCGCGCCTCGCCCCGACGGCGTTCGTCTCGCGAGCCCTGGGCAGAGCAGTCCAGGTGACGTTGCAGGGGATCATCGAGGATGACGGCTCGACGGCCGACAAGCCGGGAAGCCTCACCAACGCGGTGCTCCTGGAGGTCCGGTGACGCCGTCTCGGGCGTGAACGCGGCGGGCGGGCCGGGCGGCGCCTTCGTTACAAACCCACCTCCGCGCGGAGGACGAGCCGCGACCGGTCCGACACGACGACGCCCCCCGGCTTCTCGACCGTCACCGTGAACGCCGTCGGCCCGGCGACGGGAAGCCTCGCGCCGATCGGCACGACAAGATCGCCTCCGCCGCCGCCTCCTCCTCCGCCGCCGCCCTGGGCGTCGAAGACGCCCCCGTCGATCGGGTGCGCCTGGTTCGGGACGTGGATCCAGAGCTGGTACTGCTCTCGCGCGGCGTCGTTCGGCTTGAGGCCGCGGAAGCGGAGGAATCCCGCCTGCAGGGCATCGCTCCAGACGCAGTCGCCGGTCACCGCGGCGCCGTCGAACTCACCGAGTGGAAAGAAAACCGCTCGGATCGCGTCGGGCGCCCGGGCGAGGAGCGCGTCGCGGCCGGACGCGGGATCGTCCCGCCGCAAGGCGTCCCTCACGGCGGGCCACCAGCCCGCGACCGCGAGGAGCGCGGCGGCGGCAGCGAAGTACCACGCGGGCGCGGAGCGGGCGGGCGCCGCTTCGGCGACGCCCGGAGACTCTCGCGCGACGCTCCCGCCCTTCGGGAGAGTCTCACGGAGACGCGCCTCGACGCGGCGCGCGACGCCCTCCGGGCAGGGCTCGTCCACCGCGGCGGCGAGCCCGCACACAAGCGCTGCCGCGGCGCGGTCGAGCGCTTCCGCGTCGGCGGCGGGCCGCTCCGCGAGGAGCGCGTCGAGCTCGGTTCGCTCATCCTCCGCGAGAGTCTCGACGGCCCGGCCGGCGAGGAGATCGAGAAGACGCTCCATCCTCGGATCACCGTCGCCGCCGGTTGCCGCCGCCGCCGCCACCGCCGCCCCCGCCCCCGACCCGCCTCCGGACGATTCCGCCGCGAGCCGCTCCGCGAGCCTCGCGAGGCCGCGCCGCGCGTGCGCCCGGACCGTCGCAAGCGGCATCCGCGTCGACCCGGCGATCTCCTCCGGCGTGAGCCCGTGATGGATCGTCAGGACGAGGATCTGCCGCTCCTCCTCGCGGACAGAGCCGAGCGCTGTGACCGCACGCGCCGCCTCGGCCGGGACATTCGCGCCGCCCGCGGCGACGGCCGCGCGCGACAGGACGTCCTCGGGCGGCTCGAGCGATGCGGGATCGGCGGGGCGCCGTCTCTCCCGGTCGAGAAGGCGCCGCCGCGCGACCGCCGCGACGAAGCCCGCCTCCGAAGAGACGCCGGCGCTGAACCGCCCCGCGCTCTCTCGGAGGTCGAGAAAGACGTCCTCGGCGGCGGCGGCCGCCTCCGCCGCGTCAGGGTGGCGGCGGCGACAGAGATCCCAGACGAGGTCTCCATGGCGCGAGACGAGGTCGCGGATCGCGGCGCCGTCGCCGGCGGCGATCCTCGGTAGCACGGAATCGGGCACGGCGGCTCCGGGGGCGGACGCCCGTCCGCGCGCGCCGTGACGGCGCGCCTCTCGGTCCGGGCCTCGATCGGCGAGCGGCCTCGCTGCGCGTCCGGCGATTCCCGGCGCGGAGCAAAGCCGAAAGCGAAGATTCTAATGGGACGAGCGCGGGGCATCCACATCCCCGTGTCGCCGAACGGCCCTGCGCGGATCCTCACACCGGTCCACAGTGATTCTTTTCGAGACCGGGGCGAGCGTCTCCGGAACCGCAGACGGACCTCGATCCGGACAGACCTCCGCTCGCCGCTCGGCTCGGAGGAACGGTCGAGACCGTTGTCGGGCCGACGGCGAATCGCTCGTGCGTTCGAATCTCGAACGCCACCGTTGGGATGTGGTCGGGCGTCGGGCGCGAAACAACGACCGAGGCCGCAACCAAGAAGACCTCGGAACCCGTGCGGACCGGTGCGGACACGAGTCGCGGCCCTCATCGCCGCGCCGGACGCGGCCGATCTTTCGATCCTCGGAGAACCGTGGTGACCGCGCGACTGCGGGAATCGTGGTCGGGAGAGGAAGGAAACCGATCGAGATCGGACGACGACGGTCGATCAAGGCCGGAGGCTGAGGCATCGCGCCGGCGTCGTTCGCATCCAGGCGGCGGACGAGCGGCGGCCGGGCGCGAATCCGCCCTTTTCGGTCGACACGGGCGCTTCCGGTCACCGGAGCGAGAATCAGCGTATGATCTCCCATGGGACTGCGGCGCTCGAGTCTCGTGGGAGGCATCCATGAGCCGATTCGGCCCAGCGACCGGATCCTTTGGACATCGCTCGACGTTCGCGACGCTCGCGACGCTCGCGCTCACGGCCGCCCGCGCGGGCGCCGGGTCGCCCGACGTCGACTTCGACGCTCCGCGGTCGTTTCGCGCCGGCACGAACGTGGCGATGATCGTCGTGGGCGACTTCAACGCCGACGGCCGCGACGACATCGCGGCACTGGACACGAGGACCAACACCGGCACCGTGTGGGTGCTCCTCGGCGAGCGATCGGGTCGATTCTCGCCCGCGCGCCGGTTCGGCTTGTTCAACGGCGCCGACGACCAGGGCGGTGGCATCGTCGCGGCGGACTTCGACGCGGATGGGGCGCTCGACATCGCTGTCGGGAGCCCGTCGGGCGGGGAGATCATCACGTTTCGCGGCGACGGGGCCGGCGGCTTTTGCGAGTCCCATCGGGTCGCGGCCCCATGGGACGCCGACCCGCTCCTCGCGGTCGACGCTGATCGGGACGGCGCCGTGGACCTCGTCTCGGGAGGAGTCGATGCCGGGCTGCACGTCCTCCTCGGCGACGGCCTCGGCTCGTTCACGCCGGTGCTGTTCGTCCCGCTGGGCGACCCGGCGACGGGCTTCTCCCCCGGCGATTGGAACGAGGACGGCGCCGCCGATCTCGCGATCTCGATCCGCGGCGGCGTTTTCTTCGAACGCGATCGCCTCGGCGTCTACCTCAACGACGGCACCGGTGGATTCGCTCAAAGACTCTCGATTTCGATGTCGTTCGGCTCTCCGACGGCCGCCGCGACCGGCGACTTCGACCTGGATGGACACGCGGACTTCGCGGTCGCCCGCGCCGGCGACGACCGGCTGCACCTCTATGCCGGCGACGGCACCGGAGGATTCACGCTCGTCGCGTCGGTCGACACCGTGCACCTTCCGACGGCCGTTCTCGTCGCGGATCTCGACGGCGACGGAAACGACGACATCGCCGTTTCGGGGAGAGGGCTCGAGCTGTTCAGAGGGGACGGGAGTGGGGGTCTCGACTCGGTCAGCCTGACGAACGGGAGCCTCGATGGCTCCGGAAAAGTGGCGCTCCTCGATCCCGACGGGGACGGCGACCTCGATCTCGCCGCGGCGGGGAGTCCGGCGGGGTGCTCCTCCCGAATCGATCTCCACCTCGGTGACGGAACTCTCGGTTTCCGCAGCGGACGGACGTTCGATCTCGGAAGAACGCACCCCAGCACGCTCGCGATCGCGGACTTCGACGGGGACGGCCGTCTCGACGTGGCGGTGTCGAATCATTCCCAAGGTGTCCTCCAATTCGCGAAAGGGGACGGGGCGGGCGGTCTCTCTCTCGTCGACGAATTGCGCTTGGATCCGGGGGTCGGCATGGCCCGATCGGCCGACCTCGACGGCGATTCGAACGCCGACCTGATCCTCGCCGCTCCCGGCGGGTTTCGGGTCCTGTTGAGCGACGGCGCCGGCGGGTGGGTCGGGACGGACGCCGCTGCGCCCTTCACGCCATTGAGTTTCATCGTCGCTGACTGGGACGACGATGGCGCTCTGGACATCGCGAGCCTGTCGGAGCCCGGTCCCGGGGCCGCCGGCGTGCTGAGCTTTTTCAGGGGTCGCGGGGACGGTACGTTCGACGCGCCTCGGAGCGTCCCGGCGGGAGATCGCCCGCGGGCTCTCGCGACGAGCGACGTCGACGGCGACGGCCACCTCGACATCGGAGTGGCGAAGGCGGCGGGCAACTCGAACGTGTTCGTCTTCCGGGGCGACGGCGCCGGAGGGTTCGTGCTGGCGGCGGCGATCCAGACGCCGGGCACGGCCACGTCGAGCATTGCCGTGGCGGACTTCGACGCCGACGGGCGAGGGGATCTCGTCGTCCGAGAGATCGTCCCGGCGGCGGGCTGCGGCTGGTCGGCGACGGTGCTGCTCGGCGGCGGCGGCTTCGCGTTCGGCGCTCCGCGGATCGAGGTCATCGGCTATCCGCCGGCGAACCTCGTGGGCGGCGACGTGGATGGCGACGGGCTCGAGGATCTCGTCAGCGCGTCGACCTCGGAAGGCGTGTTCGCCTTCTTCTTTCCGACCGGGACTCCCGTGCGCTCCACGCTCTTCGGCTCGGCGACCTCGCCGAACGAGCTGGCGCTCGCCGACCTCGACGCCGACGGGCTGCTCGACGTCGCCGCGGCCGACGACGAGGGCTTCGTTGCGATTCTTCTCAACGCGACCGACGGATTGCCGGACGTCTCCTGCCGGGCCGGGAACGTGGGCGCCCGCGCGGGCCCGCCGGAAAACGTCCTCCTCGTGAACGGACGGAAAGGGAACGGACCGATGCGGCGGCTCGTCGTCGACCGCGAATCTCCGTTCACCGTTCGGATGAAGGCGCCGTCGTCGCTCGGCGCCGGTCCGGCGCGCTTCGCGCTCTTCGCGTGGGCTCTCGTGCCGGGCCCGGAGGGGCCGATCGACGCGCCCCTCGGCGCGGGGACTCTCTGCCTGCCGATCGATCGAGCGAAGAAATCGTGGAACAACACCGGGGAGACCGCCTTCGGCGACGCCGATTTGCCGTCGTCGCCGGCGCCCTCGACCGTCCTTCGGCGCGACCGCGGCGTTCGAAAGAGGCTCTCGTTCTTTCTGCAGGGCGTGATCGAGGATCCGGCATCGCTATCGGCACGGTATGCGGCGACGAACGGGATCGAAATCGTGTCTCGATAGAGCCTCTCTAGCGGCGCCGCGGCCCTTCTCTCCCCCCGTCCCGCCTCGGGAAAAAGCGGCCGAGGGGCCTCATCCGATATACTCGCGCCATGGTGCCGCCGCCCCCGGAGACGCGCTCCCGGCGCGTTCCGCTCGCCCTCCTCGCGGTCGCCGCCGTCGCCGCCGCGGCCGCGGCCGCCGCGATCGTCCTCGACCGGAAGGCCGGTCCGTACAACGTCCTCCTCATCACGGTCGACACGCTCCGCGCGGACCGGCTCTCGCTCTACGGGAATCCGCGGGCGACCTCTCCCGCGATCGACGCGTGGGCCGCGGGCGGAGCGGTCTTCGACTCCGCCTACGCGCCGCGCGGATGCACGTGGCCGACGCTCACCACCATCGTGACGGGAAAGTACCCGATCGTTCACGGCGTCCGGTCGAACGGCGAGCGGCTCCGGCCCGAGCACCTGACGCTGGCCGAGATGCTCGAGGCCGCGGGCTACGCGACCGGCGCGTTCCTCACCAACATGACGTCGGCGCCGAACCGCGGCTTTGGCGAGAAAGCGCTCTGCCGCGACTTCCTCCGACCGCATTTCGAGTGGGACCGCGTCGCCTCGAAACGGGCCGTGGAGTTCATGGAGCGCCACGCCCGCGGGCGGTTCTTCGCGTGGCTCCACCTCATGGACCCGCACGAGCCGTACCTCCCCCCGCCTCCTTTCGACGAGTTCACCGCGGGCTACTCGGGGCGCTTCACCGGAAAGGCCGAGGAGCTGGACGAAATCGCGCTCGATCCAAGAGCCCCCTTCGACTCCGCGGACAAGGAGGCGGTCGTCGCCCTCTACGACGGGCAGATCGCCTCGACGGACCGCTACCTCAAGAAGGTCTTCGCCGCGCTCGAGCAGCTCGGAATCGAGGACGAGACGCTCGTCGTCTTCGCGTCCGACCACGGCGAGGAGCTGTTCGACCACAACCGCTACGCGTACCACGCCGCCTCGATCTACGACGCCGTCCTGCGCGTGCCGTTCGTGCTGCGGCTGCCCGGGCGGGTTCCGGAGGGCCGGCGCTTCGCGGCGACGGTCGAGATGACCGACGTCCTCCCCACCGTCCTCGATCTCCTCGGCTTCCCGCTGCCGTCGTGGATCGAGGGCGAGAGCCTCGTGCCGCTCTTCGACGGGACGAGGACCGCGAGGGAGAAGACGGACGCGTACTTCGAGTGGTCGCCGCCCGAAAAGATCGACCCGCTCGACTTCGCGAACCGCGTCTTCGCGGTGCGCCGCGGGAAGTGGAAGCTCATCGCCAATCCGAGCGGGCTCGCCCCTTGGAACCGGCCGTACCGGCGAGGCGAGTCGGGATTCGCGCTCCACAAGCTCGAGCTCTACGATCTCGAGACCGACCCCGGCGAGACGCGAAACCTCGCGGCGGAGGAGCCCGCGACCGCGGAGGAACTGAACGCGGCCCTCGGACGATGGCTCGCTCGGGCGCGCGAAAAGGCGGGCTCGTCCGACGCGCCCTCCGAAGAGAGCCTCCGCCAGCTCGAGCAACTGGGCTACCTCCGGGGGGGCGCGGGGGCCGCCGCGACGGATCGCGACGGCGAACACGACCACCACGAATGAGCGCGCGGCGCGTCCTCGTGCTCTCGACCGCCGCGGGCGGCGGGCACGTCCGCGCCGCGGAGGCCGTCGAGAAGGCGATCGCGCGGGAGGACCCCGGTGCGCAGCTCCTCCGGCTCGACGCCCTCGACTTCATGCCGAAGGCCCTCCGCGAGCTGCACGCCGGCGCCTACCTCCGGATGGTGGACCGGAGCCCGGAGCTCTGGGGGTACCTCTACGCCGCGACCGAGCGCGGCTCGAGCCGCCCCGCCGAGCGGCTGAAGCGGGCGATCGACCGGTTCTCCGCGAGAAAGCTCCTCGTCGCCGTAGACGAGTTCGCGCCCGACGACGTGGTCGCGACGCACTTCCTCCCCGCGAACGCCGTCGCCGCGAGCCGGAGGAAGAAGCGCCCTCGCGTCCACGTCGTCGTCACCGACTACGACGCGCACGCCTTCTGGATCGTGAGGAACGCCAGCCGGTACTGCGTCGCGACCGAGCCCATGCGGTTCGACCTCGCCCGCCGCGGAGTCGATCGCGAGCGGATCGCGGTCACGGGGATCCCGATCGACCCCGTCTTCGAGTCTCCGCCCGCCCGCGTCGACGCGCGCCGCTCGCTCGGCCTCGACGACTCGGGGCCGGTCGTGCTCGTGCTCGCCGGCGGGTTCGGCGTGGGCGACGTCGAGGCCGCCGTGCGGTCGGCCCTCCTCTCGCACCCGAGCGCGACGGTCCTCGCCGTCGCGGGACGGAACGCGGGGCTCGAGCGCCGCCTGCGCGACCTCGAGGCGCCCGCGGGGCGGCGGCTCCTCGCGTTCGGCTTCGTCCACGGCATCGAGCGGCTGATGGCGGCGGCCGACGTTCTCGTGACGAAAGCGGGCGGCCTCACGGTGTCCGAGGCGCTCGCGTGCGGGCTCCCGATCGTCGTGACGTCCCCGATCCCCGGACAGGAGGACCGGAACGCCGACTTCCTCCTCGAGGCGGGCGCCGCGATCCTCTCGAAGGACGCGGGACTCCTCGAGTGCCGGCTGCCCGATCTCCTGTCCGACGGGAAGAGGCTCGCGCGCATGGCGGCCGCGGCGCGCTCCGCGGCCCGGCCGGACGCCGCCGCGCGCGTCGCCCGCGCCGTCCTCGCGGCGCCGTGAGCCGACCGCGCTCCCCTTCAGCCCTTCACGTCGACCGCGTAGCGGAGGAGGCCCGTGCGGTCCATCTGAGGCAGGATAGCCCGGCGCGGTCGTTTTCCGACGAGCGCCGTTCGCTCGACCGTGAGCCGGATCAGGACGCCGCTCGCCGTCTCGACGTCGAAGGTCCGGCCCTCGAAATCGGAGGGTCCTGGCGCGGAGAACTTCGCCTCGATCCTCGACCCGACGAGCCGCGGGAGGTCGCGGACGACGGCGTCGAAGACGGGCTCCGGCGCGGCGACGTGGAGTTCGAGCGGGCTCTTCAGGCGCGGGCGCGCGCCGGCGGGCTCGCCCTCGACCCAGACGGCCTCGATCCTCGGCTCGTCGAAGAAGACGGGCATCAGTCGGAAGAGAAGGTCTCGGAGGGGCGCTTCGGCGGCGCCCGCGACGTCGGTCATGCCGGTCACCTCGTCGTCCCTCGCCCGCGCCTTCACGGACTTCGGCCCGGCATCATCGTAGCGCCGCCGGACCGCGTCAAGAAAGGTCGACGCGCGTCCCGCGGCGGGCGAGGAGGAGGTCCGCGGCGCTCCCGTCGCGCGCCGCGACCTCGAGCCGGCCGGTGCTGCCTGAGAGCGCGCCGAGCCCGTTCTTCGGGATGGCGGCGTAGGTCCGGACCGGAGGGCCGAGGCTCCGTCCCGCGATCCGGACGTCCCGCACGGCATGCGTCCCGAAGACGGCCCGAATCGCCTCCCCGTCGACGTTCGTCACGAGGTTTCCGAACCGGTCGACGGCGATCACCTCTCCCGATAGGCGCCGGGGCCCGAGGCGGCGCGGCTTCTTGACCGCGACCGCTCGGAGCCCGCCCGCAGCCCGGCCGAGACGGGCGAGCGGAACCCCGAGCGACAGGTGGCCCGCGACGGGCGCGAAGACGTCGCGCCCGTGGAACGTCGCGCTCACCGGATCGCGGAAGAACTCCGCCTTTTCGAGGACGACCGCGCGTCCCCCTCCCGCGGCTCCGAGCGCGAGCGACAGGAGGCCGTTGTCCGGGCCGACGAAGAGATGCCCGCGCGCCTCGGCCGCGACCGCGCGCCGGCGCGAGCCCACGCCGGGGTCGACGACCGCGACGTGGATCGTGTTCGCGGGGAAGTAGCCGAAAGCCGCCTCGAGGGCGAGCGCTCCGGAAAGGACGTCCTGGGGCGGGACGTCGTGCACGAGGTCGACGATCGTGAGGTCCGGGTTGACCGAGAGCATCGCCCCCTTCATCGCGCCGACGTAGGGATCGGACGTCCCGAAATCGGTGAGGAGCGTGACGATCGCCCGCCGCCGCCGACGCGGCGCGCCGGCCCCGGCGCTCAGTGTGCCTCTCCGGACGCGACGGGCGGTCCGAGGATCTCGAGGAGGCGCGCTCTTGCGGTCGCGAGGCGCTGCGGCGTCTTCGCCTCGAGGTTCAGGCGGAGGAGCGGCTCTGTGTTCGACTTCCGCACGTTGAACCACCAGTCCTCGAACTGCACGGTGACGCCGTCGAGCCGGTCGACGTGGCCGTCGCGGAAGAGCCGCTCGAGGCGCTCGATGACCGAGTCCTTGTCCTCGACGACGAAGTTGAGTTCGCCCGTCGCGGCATACCGCTTGAGCGGCTTCACGAGGGCCGAGAGCTTCCGCCCCTCGTGGCACATGAGCGAGAGGAGCTTCAAGAGCGCGATGTCGCCCGAGTCCGCGTAGGAGTTCTCCGCGAAGTAGTAGTGCCCCGAGAGCTCGCCGCCGAAGATGCCCTCGTTCTCCCGGAGCGCCGCCTTGATGAACGAGTGGCCGACCCGCTCGCGGACGGGCCGCCCGCCGGCGGCCTTGATCTCCTCGGGAACGACCCACGACGATCGGAGATCGTAGACGACCGCCTTGCCGCGGTGCTCGCGCAGGGCCTCTCGCGCGAGGAGAGCGGTGACGACGTCGCTCGGAACGCGCGAGCCGTTCTCGTCGACGAACGCGACGCGGTCCGCGTCCCCGTCGTACGCGACGCCGAGCTCGCACCCGTCCTCCACGACCCGGGCCTTGAGGTCGGCGACGTTCTCCTCGACGAGCGGATTCGCGTCGTGGTTCGGGAACGTGCCGTCGGGCTCCATGCAGAGCGGCACGAGCTCGAGGTTCGAGAGTCGCCGGAAGAGCGCCGGTATGACGATTCCCGCCGCGCCGTTGCCGGCGTCGACCGCGACCCGGAGCGGCCTCAAGTTCGTCGCGAACGCGAGCACGTGCTCGACGTAGTCGTCGAGGATCGACATCTCGGTCGCGGAGCCCGGCGCGGCCACGGGAGCGACCGGGCCCGACAGCGCGAGCCGCTCGATCTCCGAGAGCCCGGTGTCGTAGCTCACGGGCTTCGCCTGATCGCGGCAGAGCTTCATGCCGTTGTACTGCTTCGGATTGTGAGAGGCGGTGACCATGACGCCGCCGTCGGCCCCGAGGTGCGAGACGGCGAAGTACGTCATCGGGGTCGTCACGAGGCCGATGTCGACCACGTGGACGCCGGCGGTGAGGATGCCGCGGACCAGGGCGGCCGAGATCGACGGCGACGAGAGGCGCATGTCGCGACCCACGACGAGGCGCGGGCCGCCGATGACGCTCGCCACCGCGGCGCCGATCCGCTCGGCCATCGCCTCGTCGATCTCCGCGGGGAAGACGCCGCGGACGTCGTACGCCTTGAAGATGCCCATGTCGTTCCCGGCCCCATTCCCAGGGGTGAGAGTCGACCCGTCTCGGACTCCGCGTGACGGGTCCGGCGACGGGAGAGGGGGATTCTCGCATGAGTTCCGGGGGCGGCAACGAGCCGCTCCGGCGGACTCCCCTGTCAGCCGGAGTCGCCCGGGGCAACGCGGATCCGGCCGAGGTGCGACGAGTCGTTCGCGAGGACGAGCGCGGGCGGGCGCGCCGCCCCGGCCTCGATCACGTGGAGCGACGCGAGCCCCACTTCCGCGCTGCCTTGCCCGGCGCCCGGAAACCCGAACAGAGCGCCGAGGGCCGCGCGCACGACGCCGGCGTGCGTCACGACGACGACCGTGCGGCCTTCCTCCCCCTCGAGCACGCGGCCGACCGCCGCGGCCACGCGCTCGCGAAAACTCGCGACGACGGTGCCGCCGCCGGGGTAGGCGAACAATGGGTCGCGCTCGACCCAGCGCCGGAAGAGGTCGGGGTCCTTCGCCGCGATCTCCTCGCGCGTCAGCCCCTCCCACGCGCCGAAGTCGACCTCGTCGAAGCCCCCGTCCGCGACGGCCGTGAGCCCGAGCCGCGCGGCGACGATCTCGCCCGTCTCGCGGGCGCGCCGGAGCCGGCTCGTGAGGACCCGGTCGGGACGCTCCGCGACGAGCCTCTCGGCGAGGGCGCGCGCCTGGGCGCGACCGGCGTCCGACAGGAGGACGTCGGTCGCGCCGAAGTACCGGACGCTCGACTCTCCGGTCGTCTCGCCGTGCCGGGCGAGGACGAGCCGGGTGACCGCCATGACGGACCCCGTTCTCAGCGCGGCCGATCGGACGGGAGCCCGGCGCCCTCGCGCTCGATCGCGGGCGCCGCCGACGGCTCTCCCACGGGCGCCGCGCCGCGCGCGACGACGACGGCCGCCGATACCGCCACCAGGATCGCCACGAAGAAGATCACGAGCATCTTCGTGAACGACTTCTGGGTCTTGACCATGATGTCCTCGAACTGCCGCGATTGGCTCTCCTGGTGCTTCCGGAAGACCTCGTAGGTTTCCTTCTGCGCCTTGTAGAAGACGTTCAGCGCGCGCTTCTGGGCGGTGTCGAACGTCTCGACCATCTGGCGGTGGTTCGAGTCGACCTTCCTCAGGAAGTCGATCTGCGCGTTCGACGCCGTCTCGAGCCCCTTCAGCGAGTCGCGGAGGCCGATCGACGTCTCGCGCCCGAGTTCGAGCTGCTCGGACAGGCGATGGAGGAGGGGCGGCAGCGGGCGGACCTGCTCGGCGAGATCGAGCCCGCGGCCGTTCTGAACGTCGAGCTTCTGTCCGATGGTCTTGAGGAGCGAGGAGAGGTCCTGGAACCCCTCCTGGATGCGGATCGCCGTCTCCTCCTTCTTGCTCAGCCTCTCCGGAGGTTCCGCGAGCGCCGTCGATCCCGAGGGGACGGAAGCGCCCCGGCCGTTCTCGACCGACTCGCGCTCGCCCGACGGCTCCATCGCGAGCGGGTGCCCGCCCTCGCGGTTCCGGATGAAGAGGCGGTGGATCAGGGACGGTTTCTTCGGTTCCACGGCGTTTCCCTCCATGTGAGACGGCTCCGGATGCGTCACGGCAGAGGCCCACGCAACCCGCGGCCGCGCGGGTCTCGGGGCGCGCGAGCGCGCCGCCCTCGCCCACCTCCCGGTCGCGGCGGGATCTCCCGCGGGATGCGCGCCGGACCGGAAGGGGCCCCGCCCGGGGCCCGCGATCGCGCGGCGCGAGGCGCGAGAATAGCACGTCGCGGCGGGACGGAAGGACTCACCGCGCCGATTCCGCCCCGGCCGAGCCGTCAGTACGCGCGCGCGAAAACCGCCGAGTGCGCGGCCTTCTCCCCGCACGCGACGCACGGCTTTTCCGGCGGCGGAGCGGGGTCGATGGGGAGCGAGCGGACGGTCGCTTTCGTCTCCGCCTTCACCTTCTCCTCGCACGCGGCCCGGCCGCACCAGGGCGACCGCAAGAAACCGCCTCGCTCCTCGACGATCTTCGAGAACTCGCCGTAGTCGGAAACGTCGGCCGTCATCTCGTCGCGGAACTTCCGAGCCTTCTCGAAGAGCGCGGCCTGGATGGCGTCGAGCATCTCGCGCACGGCGGGGGCGACGCCCGCGCGCGGGAGCGGCCGCTTCTCGCCCGTGTCGCGGCGCACGGAGAGAACGGTGCCCTTCTCGATGTCCTTCGGCCCGATCTCGAGCCGAACCGGCACGCCCTTTCCCTCCCAGTGGAAGTATTTCCATCCGGGCTTGTAGTTCTCGCGGAGGTCGGACCTCGCGCGGATCGACGCGGCGGCGAGTTCGCCCTCGATCGCCCGCGCCTCGGCGTGGATCCGCTCCTTCTCGGCGTCGGTCTTGTAGATCGGGACGACGACCGCCTCGATCGGGGCGAGCTTCGGCGGCAGGACGAGACCGTTGTCGTCTGAGTGGGTCATGACGAGTCCGCCGACGAGGCGCGTGCTGACGCCCCACGACGTCTGCCAGACGTGCTCGATCTTCGCGTCGCGCCCCTGGAACTGGACGTTGAACGCTTTCGCGAAGTTCTGGCCGAGGTTGTGCGACGTCCCGGCCTGGAGCGCCCAGCCGTTCTGCATGAGGGCCTCGCAGGAGTACGTGTGGAGCGCTCCCGCGAACCGCTCGGCGTCGCTCTTCCGGCCCGTCAGGACCGGCATGGCCATGTGGCCTTCCATGAACTCGCGGTAGATCGAGAGCGCCGTCCGCACCTCGGCTTCCGACTCCTCCGCGGTCTCGTGCGCGGTGTGGCCCTCCTGCCAGAGGAATTCCGCCGTGCGGAGGAAGAGGCGCGTCCGCATCTCCCACCGCACGACGTTCGCCCACTGGTTGATCAGCAAGGGCAGGTCGCGATAGCTCTGGATCCACTTCGCGAACATCGCGTACATGATCGTCTCGGACGTGGGCCGGATGACCAGCTCCTCCTCGAGCGCGCTCTCCGGGTCGACGACGAGCGCGCCGTCCTCTACTTTGAGGCGCGAGTGCGTGACGATTGCGCACTCCTTGGCGAAGCCCTCGACGTGGGCCGCCTCCCGCGCGAGGAACGACTTCGGGATGAAGAGAGGGAAGTACGCGTTCTCGTGCCCGGTCTCCTTGATCCGCCTGTCGAGGGCCTCCTTCATCCGCTCCCAGATCGCGAACCCGTACGGTCGGATCACCATGCAGCCCTTCACCGGGGAATAATCGGCGAGCTCCGCTTTGGTGATGACGTCCGTGTACCAGCGGGCGTAGTCCTCGCTCCGCTTCGCGATCGATTCCTGAGCCATGTTCGGTCCTCGTGAGCCGTGCCGTTTAGCATGAACGCGGTCGTTCCGGCAACGCGCCGCCTTCGCGTGGCAATTCAAGGGCGCTTCTCCGACATTGACTCCAGCGGGGCCGGGATCTATAAAACGCGGCGATCCCGGTGGGGGATTAGCTCAGCTGGGAGAGCGCGACAATGGCATTGTCGAGGTCAGGGGTTCGAGCCCCCTATCCTCCACCATAAGCGACCCGCCCGCGCTCGGCGGCGCCGACACCGAAACCCGCTCGGCATTTCTCGCGGGCGGCCGCCGAACCCGAAGAGCGACGTGATCACTCCCGCCCTCGCCCTTTTCACCGTCGTCTCCCTCGCGGTAGAGGTCGAACCCGAGGCCGGGACCTCCGTCCGCTCCGCCGCGATCATCCCGATCCACGGCGAGATCGACTCGCTCCTCCTCCAGTCGCTCGAGCGGCGGGTCGACGCGGCCAAGGCCCGGGGAGCGACCCTCCTCGTCTTCGACTTCGACACGCCGGGCGGCGAGCTCCGAGCGATGCTCGACATCGGCGACCTCGTCTTCTCGCAGCCCGACGGCGTGAAGACGGTCGCTTACGTCTCGCGCGAGGCGCTCTCGGCCGGCGCGTTCATCGCGTTCGCCTGCCGCGAGATCGTCATGGCGCCGAGCGCGATCATGGGCGACTGCGAGCCGATCTTCATGTCGCCGTCGGGCGGCATCGAGACCGCGGAGAAGTTCCAGTCGCCGATTCGCGCCGAGTTCCGGAAGTTCGCCGAGCGGCACGGCTACCCCGTCGCGCTCGTCGAGGCCATGGTGACGAAGGAAGCGGAGGTCGTGCAGATCCGGATGTCCGACTCGGACGAGGTCATCTACGCCGACCGGACCGAGTTCGACCGCTGGCCGGACGACATGAAGAAGAAGGCCACAGCGAAGGTGGTCGTGAAGGAAGGCCAGCTCCTGACGCTGCACGCGAGCGAGGCCCTCGAGTACGGGCTCTCGAAGGCGACGCTCGACGACGTCGACGACGTGCTCGACCATTACGGCGCGGAGAAGTCCGCGCCGCGGCTCGAGGAGACGTGGTCCGAGGAGGTCGCGGCGTTCCTCCAGAACCCGGCACTCCGGTTCCTCCTCTTCGTCGTGGGGCTCCTCGGCCTCTACCTCGAGTTCAAGACGCCGGGCTTCGGCGTCTTCGGAATCGTCGGCATCGTCTGCCTGCTCCTCCTGTTCGGGTCCTCTTACATCGCCGGCCTCGCCGAGGTGTGGGAGATCCTCCTCTTCGGGGCGGGGGTGGCGCTCCTCCTCGTCGAGATCTTCGTCTTGCCGGGATTCGGAGTCGCCGGCATCGCCGGCATCCTCCTGATCCTCGTCTCGCTCTATCTGAGCGCGCTGCCGTTCGTCGTCCCCGACCGCTCGTCCCCGCTCCGGTACGAGATCGAGGTCTCTATGGTGAAGGGCTGGCTCGTCCAGTTCGCCGCCGGGATCCTCTCGCTCGTCGTCGCGGGCGGCGTTCTCGCGAAGCTCCTGCCGAAGATCCCGATGATGAACCGCCTCGTGCTCGCGCCCGAGGCGGGGACGGCCGTCCACGGCTCGGCCGTCCTCTCCGGGACCGACGAGAGGGTCGGCCCGGGCGCGACCGGCGTCGCGGTGACGCCGCTCAGGCCCGCGGGAACGGCGAAGTTCGGCGGCCGGAGGCTCGACGTCGTGACCGAAGGCGACTTCGTGGACGCGGGCGAAACCGTCGTCGTTCTCGCGTCGCGGGGCTCGCGCACCGTCGTCGCCCGGGAGAAGAGAGCGTGACGCTCGCGATCGTCCTCGTCTTCCTCGGACTCCTGTTCCTCGTTGCCGAGATCTTCTTCACGTCGTTCGGCCTCTTCGGCATCCTCTCGGCCGCGGGGCTGATCGGCGGCATCGTGGTCGCGTTCGAGGAGAGCCGTGGCGCCGGCATCGCCCTCCTCGTCGTGACGCTCTTCCTCGCTCCCGCCGTCTTCGGAGGAGCGCTCAAGGTTTTCCCGAGGACGCCGTTCGGCCGGCACCTGATCCTCCCCGCCGGGGACCGGGAGTCGAAGAGCGCGGCGCCGGCCTCGCTCGACGGGATCGTGAAGCCCGGCGACGAGGGCGTCGCGATCTCGATGCTCCGGCCCGCCGGCATCGCCGAGATCCGGGGCCGGCGCGTCGACGTCGTCACCGACGGCGCCATGCTCGCGCCCGGGACGCGCGTCCGCGTCCAGAACACGTCGGGGAATCGCGTCGTGGTCGAGGCGGCCGGCGACGGCGGAGCCGCCGGATGATAAAGCACGACGTCCCTCGAGAGCGATTCGAGAGGACATGGGAGCCGACATGACCGAAGCCGCCATCACGGGGGCGGGGTTCTTCCCCGCCGCCGTCCTCGCCCTGCAGGCGTCCGACACGAACATCTTCTGGCTCGTGGGCGGGCTCGTCCTCGCGCTGATCCTCTTCATCGCGGCGATCATCATCATCAAGTACGCCGCGATGTGGGTGCAGGCGTACATGAGCAAGGCCGAGATCGGCATCCTCGACCTGATCGGCATGACGCTCCGGAAGGTGAACGCGCGCGTCATCATCCACAGCAAGATCACCGCCGTGCAGGCGGGGCTCGCCGTTTCGACGCGCGACCTCGAGGCCCACTACCTCGCCGGCGGCAACGTGCCGAACGTCGTCCGCGCGATGATCGCGGCCGACCGCGCCGGGCTCGAGCTCGACTTCAAGACCGCGCGCGGCATCGACCTCGCGGGACGGAACGTCCTCGAGGCCGTGCAGCTCTGCGTCAACCCGAAGGTGATCGACTGCCCCGATCCGCGGAAGGGCCGTGAGACCGTCGACGCCGTCGCGAAGGACGGCATCCAGTTGAAGGCGAAGGCCCGCGTCACCGTCCGCACGAACCTGAAGCGCCTCGTCGGCGGCGCGACGGAGGAAACGATCATCGCGCGCGTCGGCGAGGGCATCGTCACGTCGATCGGCTCGTCGGAGTCCTACAAGCGGGTGCTCGAGAACCCCGACGTCATCTCGAAGAAGGTCCTCGAGCGCGGCCTCGACGCCGGGACGGCGTTCGAGATCTTGTCGATCGACATCGCCGACGTCGACGTCGGCGAGAACGTCGGCGCGAAGCTCCAGGCGGACCAAGCCGAGACCGACAAGCGGATCGCGCAGGCGAAGGCCGAGGAGCGCCGCGCGATGGCCGTCGCGCGCGAGCAGGAGATGCAGGCGACGGTCGTCGAGAACCGCGCGAAGGTCGTCCTCGCGGAGTCGCTGATCCCGCAGGCGATCGCGGACGCGTTCCGCAGCGGGAACCTCGGCGTCATCGACTTCTACCGCCTGAAGAACATCCAGGCCGACACGTCCATGCGGGAGTCGATCGGCGGCGGTGGCGGCGGCGGCACGCCGTCCGGGCCCGGGACCGGAGGCGCGTGAGCCGTGGTGAGCCGAGCCGCCTCCGACTGGACCGATCTCATCAGCGAGCTTCTGCCGATCATCATCACGGTCGTGATCGGCCTCCTCGCGCTGACGAAGCGCCTCGTCGACGGGATGCTCCGCCGCCGGGCGGACGCCGCGTCGCGGAAGCCGATGCCTCCGCTCAACGAGGAGGTGCGCCAGTTCCTCGAGGAGTTCGAGCGCGACCGGCGGGGCCTTTTCGGCGGCGGGCCCGAGGATCGTCGCCGCGGCGAACGGGAGGAGGTGGAGGCGGCGGCGGCGGCGGCGGCGGCGGAAGAAAGCCGGGAGAGGGAGGAGCGCCACATCGCTCCGGCGCCTCCGCCCGACCGCCCCCAGGCAGCGCCGATCCGGCCGGAGCCGGCGACCGCCTGGACCCCGGAGCGTGCGGCGATCACGGTGCCGCTCGCCGTCGAGAGGCCCGCCGCCGAGCTCCGGCGGCGGAGGATGAGCCCGGTCGCCGGCCTCGTTTCCCGGAGAGACCTGAGGCGAGCGTTCGTCTGGGCCGAGATCCTCGCAGCGCCCGTCGCGCTCAGAAATGAGGGCGGCGTCCTCCCGGCGTCCGGCCAGCCGCTCCCGCCCCCGCCGCGAACGCGGGGCTGATCGGCGCGCCCCTCCCCCGACTGAGGCCGAGATCGTGCACGGGGGGGCCGGCCACCGCCCCATTTCGCACGCTTCGGCTCGTCCGGATCGCAGCCAGAGGCGACGCAATCTCTTGTCGGAAAAGCGTTTCCGTTCGCGCTCCGCCGGCCGGATCGATCTTTGCACTGTCCGCCGCCGAATAGAGGAATAGAGGAAGCGCTCGTCGCTTGGTCGGATCTCCGCAGGAGGGATCCGGCCCGGTCGAGGAGGGGCCGGCGGCCGCGGCGCCGCCGGACTTTCCGTCCTCGCCCGCCGTTCGCGACGTCCGACAAGCCAAAGAGAGATGAGTTTCAACTCCGCGCACGACGAGACCGGCCCGGACGCGTCCGAGCCCCGAGCGGGCGTCGATCCGGCGCGTGAGTCGGCCATCCGATCCGCCGTCGAGTGGCTCCGGGAGTTCCTCATGCAGAACGGATCGGGCGCTCCGGTCCCGATCGCGAGCATCGCGGCGCGATTCCCTCACGGCGGAGCACTGCTCTACGAGGCGATCGGGTTCCTCGATCGCGAGCGGCGCCTCACGGTCTCGTTCGACGGCGTCGTGGTCGTCCCCGCCGCCGACAACGGCGTCGCGAGGCCGCGCGAGCCGAAGGACGTGCTTCCGCGCCCGGAGCGGCCGAGCTATCTTCGACGCCCCATGAGATTCGAGCCGTCGCCTCTCCCCGGCGTACTCGTGGTCGAGCCCGTCGTCCATCGCGACGAGCGCGGGTTCTTCCTCGAGACGTGGCACGCGCGGAAGTACGCCGAGGGCGGCATCGTTGGGCCGTTCGTGCAGGACAACCACTCCCGCTCCCGGAAAGGGATCCTGCGTGGGCTCCACGCGCAGGCGACGAAGCCGCAGGGGAAGCTCGTGCGCGTCATCGAGGGAGCGGTCTTCGACGTGGCGGTCGACATTCGCCGCGGCTCGCCCACCTTCGGCCGATGGTTCGGCGTCGAGCTCACGGCGGAGAACTTCCGCCAGATGTGGATCCCGCCCGGGTTCGCGCACGGGTTCTACGTGATGTCCGACCACGCCCAGGTCGAGTACAAGTGCACGGAGTTCTACGACGCGAAGGACGAGATCGGGATCCTCTGGAACGACCCCGACATCGGCATCGCGTGGCCCGACCCGAACCCGACGCTCTCGCCGAAGGACGCCGGCGCGCCGCGGCTCAAGGACGTCGCGCGGCGAGACTAGAATCTAGACAGAGTCTTCCGCCGCAGATTCTCCTCGTCTTGAGGAGAAGTCGGAGCCCTTCCTCGGCCTCCGATGACGACGGCCGGGCGTCGCGTCGAGGCACGGCGTCACGGTCCGGATGCGGCAGGCCGGCGTCAGGGAAGGCCCCCGTCGCCGAGGACGAACGGACGCGCGGGGAAACCGCGAATCGTCTCGCGCTCGGCCCGAAGGCTCACGACGCCGAATGGGTGCGCCTCGCCGGCCGTGGCGAGAAGGACGCGGCCGAGGCCCTTCCGAACGGCCGAATCCAGGCGCCGCCCAGCCGTGGCCTCGATCTCGATCCACCCCGATCCGCGCCCCACGACCTCGCGTTCGATCGTCGCGTCGCCGAAAGGCGAAAGCGTGAGCGTCTCGAGCGCGAGGATCTCCGTGAGCTTGGCGTCGGAGCCCACGTGGTAATGCCACTCGACGACGGCGTTGACCATGGTCCCGTTGTGAGCGCGCCGCTTCACGATCAGCTCCGACCGCCCGTCGCCGGTCGTGTCCTCGAAGCGCACGATCGGCCGCTCGAGGAGCGAATCGAGGATGCCCCTCCCGTCCGTCATCCAGCCGACGTGGAGCGATGGCGGCTCGCTCGTGACCGCGTCCGAGTCGGGGTCGTAGACGAAGAAGAAAAGAGAATCATCGCCACAGCCGAACGAGACGAACGGCGCGAAGAGAATGCGGCCGTCCGGAAACGCGACGCGCGTGACGGTCCGGCACATCTGGCCGAGCCGGATGAAGATGCCGTCATCGCCGCCGCGGGCGGCGTACTCGGAATACTTCGTCTCGAGAAAGCCCCGTATCCGCTCCTCGATCTCGAGCGGAAGCGCGGCACGCGAGCCGCGATCGTCGCTCGTCAATAGTAGGTCGTTGTCGGCGCGCGCGAGCGTGACGATCTCGCCCGGCGCGAAGTCGGGCGCGCGTCCCTCCTCCTCGCCGGCCGAGGCGGGCGGCGCCGCGAAGAACGCGGATCCGGCGAGGAGAAGGGCCGCGATTCCGGCGGAGCGGCGCCGGTCGATCCGCGCGAGGATCTCGTGGTTCGCGAGAGCGAGCGGCCAGAACGCGGCGACGAGACCTGTCATCGCGAGGCCCCAGACGAACGCGATCACCCACTCGTAGACGACCTCGAGCCCGTCGCGGCGGGGTCCGCCTCGGAGAAAGGCGTCGGTCAGCCCGACGGCGAGCCCGAACGCGGCGGCGGCGAGGGTGAGAGACAGGAGGCTCGCGAAGACCCGGGCGATTACCGGGAGTCGCAGCCAACGCCTCGTCGCCGCGCCGATCCCGAGCCCGATGAAGGGCGACGCGACGAGCCCGCCCCAGAGGTTCTCATTCCCGTGCGGCCCGGCTGCGAAGACCGCGAGGAGTCCCCACGCGGCGCCGCACAGCGCCGAGAGAAGAAGATGACGCCCGGTCGCTCGGTTCACGGCTCGGCCTCCCGGGAACGAATCCGATCTCAGTAAAAGAACGCCGCGAAGTCCGCGACGGCCTTCGGCAGCTCGCGCGCGTCGCGCGCGGCCCTCGCGAAGAACGACGAGACGTCGGCGCCGAGGTCCTCGATGTCCTGGCCGGGATCCCCGACGATGACGTCGACCGAGGCCTTGAGGCTCCTCCCGCGGTCGTAGGTCTGCGGCGTCGCGCAGCCCGCCGCGAGGAGCGCGGCGGCGAAGAGGATCCCGACGACGAGGACCGCGCGGCGCGAGGCGCGATCTCTGGAGCCGAACGGCGAGGGCATTGACGGTCTCATGCGGCGGTCTCCGAAGCCTCCGGCTCGAGGACGCCGTCGGCAAGCTTCAGGACCCGCCCGGCAATCCGGGCGAGCGACGGCTCGTGGGTCACGATGACGAACGTCTGCCCGCGCTCCTCGCCGAGCCGGACGAGGAGATGGACGATCTCGGCGCTCGTCTTCGCGTCGAGGTTTCCCGTCGGCTCGTCGCAGAGGACGATCCGCGGCGTGTTCATGAGGGCGCGTGCGATGGCCACGCGCTGGCGCTCGCCGCCCGAGAGCGCCCCCGGGCGGTGCGCCGCGCGGTCCGCGAGCTTCACGGCGCCGAGGAGCTCGAAGGCCCGGCCGCGCACGGCGTCGGCCTCGTGCTTCCAGGCCCGGAAGTGAGCCCGGATCATCGCCGGGAGCATGACGTTCTCGAGCGCCGTGAGCTCGGGAAGGAGGTGGTAGAACTGGAAGACGAACCCGAAGAACGAGCTCCGGATCGCCGCCTGCTCCACCTCGGAGAGATCCGTCGTCGGACGTCCCGCGATCCTCACCTCCCCTCCGGTCGGCGCGTCGAGGAGCCCGAGGATGTGGAGCAGCGTCGACTTCCCCGCCCCGGATGCGCCCATGATCGCAAGCGTCTCGCCCGCGAAAACGTCGAGATCCACCCCGGACAGGACTTCGAGCGTGCGGTTGCCGCTCGGGAAGGCCTTCCGGACGTCGCGCGCCTCGAGGATCGGCGCGGCGAGGGCGGCGTCACTCATAGCGGAGCGCCTCCACCGCGTGCAGGCGCGACGCGCGGAAAGCGGGGTAGAGGCTCGCGGCGATCGACACCATGACCGTGCCGATCGTGAAGAGCGAGATCGCAAAGGGTTCCACGTTCGTCGGGATCCGGTCGAAGACGTAGATCTCCGGGCTGAAGACCCGGTAGCCGGTGACCGTGCCGATGAAGTCGTGGATCGGGTTGATGTTGTCGGTGACGACGAGCCCGAGAACGAGGCCCAGGACCGCGCCGAGAATGCCGATGAGGAGGCCGTTCAGGAGGAAGATCGACTGGATGCCGCGGGTCGTCCCGCCCAGCGCCTTCAAGATGCCGATGTCGCGCGTCTTCTCGACGACCATCATGGTCTGGATCGCGAGGATCGAGCCCGCGGCCACGATCACGATGAAACAGAGGATGATCGCCATCATGCGCTTCTCGGTCTCGACCGCCTTGAGGAAGTTCTGCTGGCGGTCTTCCCACGTGTCGACCTTGTAGCGCTGCGCCTCGAGCTTCTTCGTGAGGGCCGCCTTGACGGCCGCGGCGTTGCCGTAGTCGTCGAGGCTCACGTACAGTTCGACGTCCGGGTAGCGCGTCCCCTTCCCGAGAAAGTCCTCGGCCGCCTCGAACGGGATGAACACGACGGCCGCGTCGTAGTCGTGCATGTCCGACTTGTAGGCGCCGACGTACACGAACCGTGAGACCCGTTGCTCGAGTTGCTCGTCCTCCCGGAACGAAAACGTCGCGAGCGTGACCACGTCTCCCCGGCGGACCCCGAGCTGCTTCGAAAGCGTCTCGCCGAGGATCACGCCCGGCTTCGGGCTCCCCCCGATCTCCGCGCCGAAGATCGCGGCCGAAGCGAACGGCCGGTCAAGGTCGCCCACTGCGTCGGACGCCCGCGCGAGCGCCGCCTTCGCGAGCCCGTCCCGGAACGTGGTCGTCCCCGACTCGTTCGCCGGGTCGATGCCGAAGATGAGGATGCCCGAGACCGTGAGGCTCGCGCTCCCGGCCGTGAAGGCGCCCCGCGTGCCGATCATCCCGAACGTGGGGATCCGCGGGGCGACGTTGGTCACGTGCGGGTCCGATCGGAGGATCGCACCGATGGCCTCCGCGGTGCCGGGGCCCGGCGGCGCGGAGCCCTCGTCCCGCTTCACGATCAGGTGCGAGTACGTCCCGCGGATGGCGCTCCGGAGCTCGACCTGGAAGCCGCTCATGATCGAGTAGACCGCGATGAGCGCCATCACGCCGATCGCGATGCAAACGCTCGCGATGAGGTTGACGCGCCGGTAGCGGAGGTACCGGGCGCTCATGACGAACTTGTAGCGGCGGTTCTCGCGGAAGACGAGGAAGATCCCGAGGATCCCGAGCGGGATCGAGAGCGCCGCGATGAGGACGACCATCGCCGCGACGACGACGACCCCGAGCGGCACGACGAGGACCGCGAAGAGCGCGAACCGGAGAAGGCCGAGGTCCGCGCCGGAGCCGGCGATCGCGGGCGGCGCCGCGGCGGGCGCCTCCGGCGGCGAGGGCGGGCTCTTCGGGATCGGCGGCGCCGTTTCGCTATCGCTCATCGTCCTCGGGCCTCATGAGAGGGAAGAGGATGACGTCGCGGATGCTCGCGGAGTCGGTGAGGAGCATGGCGAGGCGGTCGACGCCGATGCCGATGCCGCCCGCCGGAGGCATGCCGTAGGAGAGAGCGCGGACGTAGTCCTCGTCGACCGCGCTCGGCGCTTCCTCGTCCTTGCTCGCGACTTGACGCGCGAAGCGCTCGCGCTGGTCGATCGGGTCGTTGAGCTCGGAGAACGCGTTCGCGAACTCCATCCCTCCGATGAAGAGCTCGAACCGCTCGACGGTCTCGGGATCGTCCTCCTTCGATTTCGCGAGCGGGCTCACGGCCTTCGGGTAGTCGACGACGAAGGTCGGGTTCTGAAGCTTCGGCTCGACCAGCTCCTCGAACACCTCGGTCACGGCCTTCACGTCGTCGAGCGCTTTCTCGTCGACGTGAAGCTCCCGGAGCTTCCGCCGCGCCGCCGCAACGTCGGACATCTCGGATCCGGCCGCCTCGCGGTAAAGCTCCGCGTAGCTCCGGCGCGGCCACGGAGGCCGAAGGTCGATGTCCCTCCCCTGGTACGAGATCGTCTTCGCGCCGCCCTTCAGGGCCTCGAGCGCGCGGAGGACGATGCCCTCCGCGAGGTCCATCATGTCGGTGTAGTCGGCGTACGCCTGGTACGCCTCGAGCATCGTGTACTCGGGGTTGTGGCGCGTGTCCATGCCCTCGTTGCGGAACGAGCGGTTGATCTCGTAGACCCTCTCCATCCCGCCGACGAGGAGCCGCTTCAAGTAGAGCTCCGGCGCGACCCGGAGATAGAGCGGCATGTCGAGCGTGTTGTGGTGCGTCACGAACGGCCGCGCGGTCGCTCCTCCCGCGATCGGGTGCATCATCGGCGTCTCGACCTCGAGAAACCCGCGCTCGTCGAGGTGCGCGCGCAGTTCCTTGACGAGGCGCGTCCGCGCCTGGAAGACGCGCAGGACGTCGTCGTTCGAGAAGAGGTCGACGTAGCGGCGCCGGTAGCGCAGCTCGACGTCCTTCAACCCGTGCCATTTCTCCGGCGGCGGCTCGAGCGACTTCGTGAGGAGCGTGAACCGGTCGGCGAAGATCGACTTCTCCCCTGTTCGGGTCTTCGTGAGCTCGCCCGCGACGCCCACGATGTCGCCGAGGTCGAGGAGCTTGTAGACCTCGAACGCGGCGTCCCCCAGCCGGTCCTTTTGGAAGTAGGCCTGCATCCGCCCGCTCGAGTCGCGGACGTCGACGAACGCGGCCTTCCCGTAGTGGCGGATCGCGAGGATCCGGCCAGCGACGATCGCGCCCTTTCCCTCGCGCTCCTCGAACGCCTTGAGGACCGAGCCGATGGGCTCCGCCTCGCGGAAGCGGAGCGCGAACGGGTTCACCCCCAGCGCGCGGAGCCGCGCGAGCTTCTGAAGTCGTTCCTGCTGAACCTGTCCCATGCCGGATCTCGCTCGCCGACGGGGCCCGAAGCCCCGGATGAGCCCGCGAGGATAGCACTGCGCGCCGCCGGCCCCCTACTCTCCCCCGACGTACGGACGGTCCTCGAACCAGAACCTGAGATCCTGGTGCGGCTTCGGCGGAGGGGACTGGGAGCGCGTCGTCTCGCGCGCGCGGATGACGTCGAAGTTCCGGTCGAGGAGGGCGAAGGCGCGCAAGAGCTCGCGGTTGACGGCGCGGTGGAAGTCCTGGTCGGCGCCGACGCCTTCCCGGAGCGCCGCCCCGCGAAGGAGGCGCGCGACCGCCTCGACCCCAATCGCGCCCCCCCGCTCGAAGAGCGGCCGGAGGCCCCGCGCGAGAACGCTCGCGGGCGCCTCCTCGCGATCCGGGTGCTTGTCGAGAAGGGGCACGCTCTCCTTGCCGAGGAGGCTAGAGAGGGCGAGAGCGAAATCGGCCCTGACGAAGTCCTTTCTTTCCTGCGAGAGCCTTTTCTCGATCTCGGTCCGGGCGGCCGGGTCGCTAACCGCCGCGAGCGCGATCGCCGAGACGCTCCGGATCGAGTCGTCGCCGTCGCCGAGCCCGGCGAGGAGGGCCGCGATCCCGGGCTGGCCTCCGCCCTTCAGCGTGCCGAGCGCCGCCGCCGAGGCGCGCCGCACCGGCTCCTTTTCCTGCGCGTCCGAGAGCCACTTCACCGCGGTCTCGGCCGCGTCCGGGCCTCCCGCGGCGGCGAGCGCGGAGATCGCCGCCGCCCGCACCTCCTCCGCCCTGTCCTTCAGCGCCGAAACGAGGGCCGCCATCGCGGCCTTGTCGTCGCGGAAGCGCCCGAGGGACGCCGCGGCGGCCGCGCGCACGAGGTCCTCGCCGTCGCCCGCCAGCCGGTCGCGGAGAAGCGGAAGCGTCCCGTCGCCCGGAAAGAAGCCGAGAGCGAGGCACGCGGCCCTCCGGTCCGACTCGTTCTTCCCGCGCGCGACGTCGGCGAGGAACGGCACGGCCGCGGGGTCGCCGAGGATCCCGAGCGAGAGGATCGTCCATGCCCGAGTGCGGGTCGAGTCCTCGCCCTTCACGACGTCTCGGAGGTCCTTCAGCGCGTCGCGCGCCCCGAGCTTCGCGAGCGCGAGCGCGGCGCTCGCCCGGGCGTCCGGATGCCGGTTCTCCCGGAGGAGCGCGCGGAGGTCGGAGACGCTCTCGATGTCTCCGAGCCATCCCAGCGCCAAGGCCGAGAAGAGGCGCACCGCCTCGCCGCTCTTCTTCGTCGAAAGCGCCTCGCGGAAGAGCTTCAGCGCGGACCCCTCGCCCCGGTCCGCGAGGACGATGATCGCGTTCACGGCCGACGTCTCGTCCTTCTCGACCTCGCCGAGAAGCGTCTTCACCGCCGAGGCGCCCTTCTTCAAAAGGGCCACGCGCGCGGCGCGGCGCGAGTCGGGATCCTCCTGGGCGAAGAGGTTCACGAGCTTCTCGATGTCGCGGATCTGGGCGGCGCTCGGCTTCCGCGCCTTGTCGTGGAAGAAGACCTCGAGGTCGCGGTCCGCCTCGATCACGATGCGGGCGAGGCGTGCGGACTCGTCGAGCCTGAACCCCGGGCCGACCGAAGCGGCGACGGCGGTCGCCGCCGCCGTGGCCGCCGCTGCCCAGAAGAGCGGCTCCCTCATCGCGGCACCGTCCCTTCCGGCGACTTCCTCTCGCCGTCGCCGATGTCGGCCACCGCGTGGCCGAGGAGAGAGACGTACCAGCCGAAGAGGAACGCGCTCGCGCCGGCGCCGCCGAGGAAGACGGTCCAGAGCACCTTCTCGAAGACCGGGATCGGCCGCGAGAGGACGGACAAGAGGGCGATCACGGCGCCGATCGCGAGCGCGACCGGGACGACGAGAAACGCGGACGCGAGCGCCCGGATCGCCGGGTGCCGCGCCGCGGCCAAGGAGGGGGGGTTGAGCGAGTGGTGGCCCGTCATCGGCGGAAGCTCCTCCGGTCGGCGTCGGTCGAGCCGCTTCCTTCCACTATATATGCGCCGAAGCCCGCTCGGCGGAGCGGCGCCTCGCCGCGGTCACCGCGGCGAGCGCTCGAGCGCCTCGCCCGTCATCGGCACGAACCGCACGGGAAAGAGCGCCGTCCTCGAGACGCTCCCGTCGGCCGCCTTCTCGACGAGGAGAAGCTCCTGGTCGCGGTCGCCCACCGGGATGACGAGGCGACCTCCGGGCGCGAGCTGGAGGACGAGCTCGGGGGGGACGTGGTCGGGCGCGGCCGTCACGACGACAGCGTCGAATGGCGCCTCCTCGGGCCAGCCGCGGTAGCCGTCTCCGACCCTGAGCTCGACCCCGGCGACGCCCGCGGCCGCGAGGTTCGCTCGGCCGCGACGGGCGAGCGCGGGATCGATCTCGATCGAGTACACCCGCGCGCCGCAAGCCGCGAGAACGGCGGCCTGGTAGCCGGAGCCCGTTCCGATCTCGAGGACTTTCGCGCCCGCGCGCGGGCGGATCGACTGCGTCATGAACGCTACGAGCGACGGCTGCGAGATCGTCTGCCCCTCGTCGAGCGGGAGAGGAGTGTCCTCGTAAGCGCGGGACCGGAGCCGTTCCGGAACGAAGAGGTGCCGCGGAACCTCGCGCATCGCGCGGAGGACGGTCAAATCGGTGACGCCTGCGGGCTCGACCCGAAGCTCCACGAGCTTCAGGCGCGCCGCCTCGTACGGATCGGCGGCGGGCGGCGCCGCTTCGCGGGCGCGCGAGCACGCGGGGACGAGCGCGGCGAGGACGGCCGCGGCGAGGAGAGCCTCAGCGCTTCTCGACGACCGCCTTCGCGAGCACCTTGTCCGTCCAGTCTCGCCGGTGATCGTCGAGATAGTCGCGGCGCACGTCATCGATCCGCTCCTCGAAGTAGACCGTCGACCTCCGCGGCGACGGCGGCGTCGTCTCGCCCGGCCGCGGAGCATCGTCGGGCGGAGGCGGAGGGTCGAAGGAGAGGCGCCGCGGCGACCGGATGTCGGTCACCCGCACGAGGTGCCAGCCCTTGTCCGATCGGACCGGCCCCGCCCACTCCCCCTCCCGCAGGGTGAAGGCGATCGCGGCGACCGGATCGGGCGCGGCGCCCTTCTTGATCGGGAAGTAGGAGATGTCGCCCGCGACCCGCGCCTTCACGTTCTTCGGCTTCCGGTCGTTCGGGTCCTGGATCACGATCCCCGACGCCTCGCTCTCCTCCCGCGTGATCTCGGTGAACTTCCGCGTCTCGGCGTCGTCCGTCTCCTTCATCACGAGCTGGTCGAACGCGAGCCCCTGCCGGAGCTCTGCCGCGCCCTTCCGCGCCCTCTCGAGCGCCTCGTCCCAGGCGCCGTCGCCTTTGAGAAGGCCGGTCGCGGGATCGAAAGGCGAGTAGAGGACGTGGCTCGCGCGGACCGAGCCGTTGCCGAAGAAAACCGGATTCGCCACGAAATGCTGTCGGAGCTGAGCATCGTCAGGCTCGGCGCCCGAGACCCGGTCGATCTGCTCGTTCAGGACGACGTCTCGGAAGTACTGCCGCGGGGTCGAGTCGTCGTACTGGAGGTACATCTCGAAGCTGAAGAAGCTGCCCGCGAACTCGGCCTCCTCCGCGGCGTAGGCGGCGCGCGCGCGCTCGAGGTCGGGCTCCACGCCGAGCCTCTTCAATTCCTGCCGGATGGCGGCCATGCGGACGACGTCGTCGACGATCTTCGCGAGCGCGCCCGGCGTCAGTTGCGGGAGGACGCGGGGCAAGACGTCCTCGCGCCGGATCTCGCGGCCTTCGACCCGGCCGAAGACCCCCGCCGGGAGCGGGCGCGTGGCGGGACCGACGTCCTCCCAATGGAACGCGACCTTCCCGCACGGCAGGTCGACGACGACGCGCGCGTCGTCGGACTCGACGATCGGAGCGCTGATCTGCGGAGGCGGGGCGGCGACGAAAGCGTCGAATGCGGGGCGGTCGCGCACGTCGATCGGCTCGACGCGGAGCGACGGCTTCCAGCCGTCCTCCGGCTCCGGAACGGACTCGCCCCGGGCGATCGCTTCCTGCCTCTTTTTTCGCTCCTCGCGGCGCCGGCGCTTTTCGGGCTTCGACAGCATGGCCGTGTTGTCCGCGGGGTTCGAGACGAGGTCGGGGCTGAAGGCGATCTGCGGCGGGAACCCCTCGATAGAGAGCCGGTCGACGCGGGATCGGGCCATCGTCTCGTCGCGCCAGAGCTGCATGAAGAGAGGGTGCATCTCGCCCGCGCTCGACTGGTCCTGCTCGAGGACCTTGGCGAACGCGACCTGCAGCATCGCCTGGAACCGGAGGTACGACTCGGGGAACTTCGTCTTCTTCGACGCCTCCGCGGCGTCCTTCAGTCGGTTCTGGCGGAGATAGTCCGCGAAGGACTTCTCGATCTCGGCGTCGGTCGGGCGCCACCCGCGCGATTCCATTTCGCCGACGAGCAGCCACTCGATCAGGATCTGCTCGACGGCTCCGTCGACCTGCCTCAAGACGATCTCGTCCAGGACGTCGCTCTGCCGGATCGCCTCGCCGTTGACGGTCGCGACGACCGCGGCGAGGCGCTCGGGGGAGAGGTCGACGCTCGCCAGGAGGTCCTCCCTGGACTTGAGAAAGAGAGGATCCCGGAAGCCCGAGTCACGGGTCTCGATCGTGCCCGCCGGCGCCGCCGCCGCGGGCTCCGTCTTCTCCTGAGCGGCCGCTCGCGGGGGGGGCGCCGCGGCAAAGCCGCGGCCGTCCGCAGGCGCCGGGACGCCCGCCGCCGCGACGGTCGCTCCGGGGCTCTCGCCCGCCGCGACCGCCCGCTCTTCGTTCAGCCACCGGAGGAGAAGGAACGCGAGGCCGAGCATCGCGATGAGACCGACGAGGACGGCGAGAAGGCGGTTCATGGATGGTCTCCCGAGAGGGCGAGAGGGGGCCGGCGGAGCGCACCCCTTCGAGGCCGACATTCTAACGCCGGCCGGGCGCAACCGAACTCGGACGTCGCGCCTCGACGCGATGCTGGACAGGTGTCATCGGAGGCCGACGAACGGCTCCGGCTTCTTCGCAAGATAGAGCACGGGATCGGTTCGGGGTGGAAATCTCTCAAGAAACCGTCTCCCCACGCGCGCGGGCGAGGAGGTGAAGAGCTTCCGCCACTCCCCCCGGCGCGACTAGCCGCCCTCTTCGCCGTCGCCGTCCCCGCCTTCGTCCGAGTCTTCCTTCGGGGTCCCGTCCGCGGGAGGGTTCTCGTCGTCGGGGATCATCTCGTCGCCGTCGTTCGGCGGATCCGGCTCGGCGTCCTTGGCCTTCGGTTTCTCGATCGCCCCCGTCTTCTCGAGGAGCGTCGTCGTCGCCTCGGAGAGGTTCGCGCGAACGGCCGCGACGAGGTCGAGGCCGTCGAGGACGAGCAGCGTGTTCCCGGAATCGTCCTTCTCGGCCGAGACCCGGAGCGTCTTCGTCTCCTCGAGCCGCTCCTTCGCGTCCTTCGCGGGCTCGCCGTCCTCGCCGCCGGGCGCCTTCTCCGCCTTCTCTCTTTCCTTCGTGTAACGAACGGTAATCGCGAGCGCGCCGGGACCGATTCCGAGCGAGGCGGCGGCGCCGACGTCGTCGGAAGTGAACTTCTCGGCCCGGAGCGCGGTCAGCTTCGAGAGGAACGAGGTGACCTCGGTCCGCTCGACCTCCGAGTCCGAGCCGTCCTCGAGCTTCCGGTACCACTTCTTCTCGGCGCCCTTCTGGACGTACCTGTGCGTCTTTCCCTCGCGCTCGATCGAGACCTCCTGAGCGTCGGCGCTCAAGAAATCGAGCAGCTTCCGGTCGCGGAAGGAGTACCACGGCTTCTCGAGCGGCTCGATCGCCGAACTGGGAACGATGTAGACGCTCTCCTCGGTCTCGCTCTTCACGTAGCGCGAGCCGCCGTCGTCGGTCGGCGAGCCGACGAGGAGCGTCCAGTTCTCGCCGCCCGACTTGAGCGTCGCGCGGATCCTGAGCGACGGCTCCGCGAGCCCGAAGGCCGCCACGTCCTTCCCTCGCGGCGCGAACGACGCGGCGGAGAGCTCCTTGAACTTCCGCGCGAACTCGTCGACCTTGTCTTTCTCGGCCGGCGCCTCCGCGGGCTCGAGGATCCTCCATTTGACGTCGAACGCGGCGAACGAGTCCTCGTCCTCGTCTTCTTTCTTCTCCTCGCGCGCGAGAACCGTCTTCTTGCCTTCGCCCGACGGGACGATCTCGATCCGGGTCAGCTCCTCCGCCGGCCGCGAGAAGACGCGGTGGTCGCGGAGCGCGTCGAAGTCGATCCGGAGGCTCGTCACGATCGTGTCGCTCACCTTCACGACCCCGGAGCCCTTCTTCATGAGGTAGACGAGGTCGTCGCCCGCTTCGCTCCCGATCTGGAACGTGTCGGAGGCCCGCTCCTTCTTCGCGTCATCGCCGGTCCCGACCGAGCGCTCCGCGCCTTCGAGAGTCACCGTGAACCGCGGCTCGTCCAGGCCGAACCCCTTCAGGTCCTCCGCTCCGGGCTCGTCGTTCACGAAATCCGAGACCTCGAGCGCGACGATCGAGTTCTGCAGCTCGCGGATCTTCTCGGAGTCTCCGCGCGCGGAGAACGGCTCGGAGAAGACCCAGTTTCCGCCGACCTTCTCCCCAGCCACGCGGCCGTCCTTCGAGGACACGGAGAAGCGCTCGAGCTGCCACGTCGAGAGCGACGCGAGCTTCCGGTTGCGGAACTGGGACGCGTCCTTGTCGAGGGCCTCGAAGAGGCTCTTGTCGATGCGGACGACCTTCGGGGCCGCGGCGCCGTCGATCGCGCGGGCGTACACCCCGCCGAGACCCGCGTCGCTCGAGCCGATCTCGACGATCCTCTTCTCGCCGCCCATTTCCACCGTCACCGAGGCTTTCGGGCTCTCGAGCCCGAACGACGGATCGGCCTCGTCGAACGCGCGCTTCGAGTCGAGAAACTCGAGCCTCGAAAGGATCGCGTCGATCGCGCTCGCGTCGGCCTCGCCGCTCCGGGGCTCGATCATCCGCCACTTCGACTCGGCTCCCTTCTCGAACGAGAACGTCCCCTTCTCGTTCTTGACGACGAGGCGCGAGGCGTCGCTCGACTTCCACGCCGAGAAGACGCGGTTCTTCGACCCGGCGAGCTCGGCGTCCGAGGTCAGCCGGTCGCGGTTGAGCGCGATGTAGACGGCGACGACGGCGAGAATCGCGATCAGGATGACGGTCGTGATCCAGCGCATGTCGGGCTACCTCCTCCGCACGAACCAGACGGCGCCGCCGAGCGCGACACCGAGGAAGACGGGCATGGCGAGCACGGCGTACCACAGGAAGCGGTGGTCCAGCTCCTCGGTCATCGTGATGATCCGCCGCTCGGTCGACTTGGGAGCGATGTCGAAGTACTGCTCCTTGCCCGCCAGCCAGTCGACGCAGTTGGAGAGGAGCTCCTCGTGGTAGAGGTCGCGGATGCCGTAGCTCGCGCCGAACCGCGATCCGTTGAGCGCGAAACCGGTGTCTCCGAACGCGACGACGCGCGTCGGCGGCGCCTTGGGATCGGACCCCGCCTTCTCGGCCGCGGCCGCGTAGCAGTGCGGGCCCGGCTTGTCCTCCGGATCGATCGTCCGCGTGACCGCGCCGTCCACGACGCGCTTCGCGTAGGACTGCTCGACGCTCGTGGACACGAGCTTCGAGACCATGGCGCCGGCGGGCGCCGCGCCGACCTCGATCGGGCGCACGTTCGAGAAGATGCACACTCCGTTGGTCCGGAACGCCTTCGTGACCGGGTGATCGAAGGCGAAGTTGTCCGACGCGACGAGGCTCGCCTGGCCCGAGTACGGGTTGAAGCGGTTCGGGGCGAAATCGACGAGCACCACCGGGTCGGTGCCGAACTTCATCCCGTACGGCGCCGCGACCTCGAGGATGTTGCTCGTCTCGAGCGCGTCGGTGAGGAGGAGGAGCTTCCCTCCGAGCTCGAGGTACTCGCGGATCCCCTCGATCTCGTCGCCCGTCGCGTCCTTCGTCGGTCCCGCCACGACGAGCACGTCGCAGTCCTTGGGGATGCCCTTTTCCTGCCCCTCCTTCGGCGCGAGGAGATTCAGCGGTTCGACCGCGTAGTTGTCGCGCTTCAGCCGCTTCGAGAACTCCGACAGCCCGTCGCCTTCGAAGCTGTCCGGCGACGACTCTCCGTGGCCCTGGAGGAAGTAGACGGTCGTCTTCTTTCCCTCGGTCACCGAGCGGATGGCCGACGAGAACTCCTGCTCGCCCTTGAAGGCCTTCAGCCGGTCGGGACTGCCGCCGCCGAAGGGCCCGCCGCCCCCGAACTCGATCTCCGCGACGTCGGAGAGGGGCACGACCTTTTTCTTGTCGCCGACGCCGAAGATGACGACGTTCGGCTCCGAGAGGTTGTACTGCTTGCCCAGGAGCTCCACGCGCTCGCGGTCACGGTCGTAGTCGATCCGCTCGATCTTCACGTGATCCGAAAGCACGGCGTACTCGTCGAGCAGGTTGTTGACGAGCGGGATGACCTCCAGGTCCGTCGGCCGCTCCGGAGAGTAGATCGCGATGACCTTGACGTCCTCCGTCAGCGACGAGAGCAGGCCCTTCGTGTCGGGCGAGATCGTGTGGAGCTTCGACTCGGACCAGTCGGCCCGCGCGAACTGGTGGAACGAGACGAAGTTGACGCCGAAATAGATCGCGATGGCGACGAGGATCATGACGGCGACGTTCGAGCCGACGAGCCAGCGTTCGCGGCTTCCCCAGCCGGAGGCCCGCGGGCTCGATGGGCTCTTTCCACTCACGGGATCGGTCATGGCCGGATCATCTCCACTTCCGGACCTCGACGGTCCGCACGGCGAGGAATAGGGCGAGGACGATCGTGCTCACGTAGAAGACGATCGCGCGCGAATCCACCACGCCGCTCGAGAAGGTCTGGAACTGCTGTGGGAGGTCGATGTAGTTCCTGATCTTCCTCATGCTCGGATCCTGGCTCACGAAATCGAGACCGAGCGGCACGAGCACGAGGGCGAAGTTGAGGAAGAACGCCATGAGGAGCGAGACGATGACGCTCGTCGTCATCGCCGAGACGAGGAGGTCGACGCCGATGAAGACGAACCCGACGAGGAAGACGCCGAGGTAGCCCGCCGCGACCCTTCCGAACTCGGGGGCCTGGCCGAACTCGGACAGGAACCACGCGTAGAACGACGTCGGAATCCAGAGGATGACCCAGAAGGTGGCCGGCGCCAGGAACTTCGCGAGCACGTACTCGACGTCGGACACCGGCGCCGTCATCGTCATCTCGAGGACGCCGCTCTTCTTCTCCGCGGCGATCCGCGCGTGCGTGATCGCCGCGGGAATGACGATCGCCATGATCCAGAAGATGAGCGAGTTCCCGAGGAGGATGGCGTAGGTCTCCGTCACCGCGCCCTGCCTGACCGAGAGGTAGACGCGGAACCACCATCCGTTCCAGAGGAGGAACACGAGCATGATGAGGTACGCGAGCGGCGAGAGGAACATCGACGTCAGCTCTCGCCACGCGAGGTGAAAGAGGTTTCTCATCGCGCGTCGGCTCCTCTCGCCGCGGCCGCCGCTCCGGCCACCGCGTCCCCGCCGTCGTGCGGAGGGACTGGCTCGGGCCTCACGGGCCGCGCGCTCGGCTCCTCCGCGCTCACCGTCCGGATGAAGACGTCCTCGAGCGACTGAGTCTCGAGTCTCAGCTCCCTGAGCGGGAAGCCTCCCGATGTCACGGCGCGAGCGACGTCCTCGCGCGCGTCCGCGCCGTCGCGAAGCTCGAGATCGAAGCGGCCGAAGCCGGCCCCGGCGTCCGCGTCGAAGCGGACGTTCGTGATCCCCCTCACTCGGGCGAGAGCCGCCTCGACCGAGCGAGGCTCGCCTCGGACCTCGAGGACGATGCGGCGGCCGCGCCTCAGGTTTTCGAGCGAGTCCTCGGCGCCGATCCGGCCGTTCGCGATGATGATCACGCGGCCGCAGATGAGATCGACCTCCGGGAGGATGTGCGTCGAAAGGAGGATGGTGTGGCGCTCCCCCAGCTCCTTGATGAAGGCGCGCACCTCGCGGATCTGCGCCGGGTCGAGGCCGACCGTCGGCTCGTCGAGGATGAGGATCGGCGGGTCGTGGACGAGCGCGTCCGCGAGGCCGACGCGCTGGCGATAGCCCTTCGAGAGCTGGCCGATGATCCGCCGCTCGACGTTCCGCACGCCGCAGCGGAGCATCACCTCGCCGACGCGGGCCCGCCGCTCGCGGCGCGGCACGCCCTTCAGCTTCGCGCGGTAGTCGAGATACTCGATGACGCGCATCTCCGCCGGTAGAGGGACGTTCTCGGGCAGGTAGCCGATGGACCGACGGACGGCGAGCGACCTCCGCACGACGTCGAATCCGTTCACGACGACGGAGCCCGACGTCGCCGGCATGAAGCACGAGAGCACGCGCATCGTGGTGCTCTTCCCCGCGCCGTTCGGCCCGAGGAGTCCCACGATCTCGCCGCTCCCGACCTCGAAGCTGACGTCGTCGACCGCCGTGATCGTCCCGTAGCGCTTCGTGAGATGTTGGACGCTGATGCTGGACATTCTTTCTTCCCGGGTGGCGAACGCTCCCTAGTTCTTCACCTCGAAATCGGCGTCGATCACTTTGTCGTCTCCGTCGCCCGCGGCGCCGGCCGGCGCCGACTCGCCCTTCGCGTCTCCGGGCTCTGGGCCTCCGCCGTCGCCGCCCGGCCGCTTCGCGGCCTGCTCGTAGAGAACGCTCGCGAGCTTGTGCGACGCGGTGTGGACACTCTCCATCTGGCGCTTGATCTCGTCGGCGTCGTCGCCCTCGCGCGCCTTCTTCAGGGCCTCGAGAGCCGCCCGGATCGCCTCCCGGTCGGCCTCGGGCAGCTTCTCTCCGTGCTCCTTCAGCGTCTTCTCGGTCTGGTACGCGAGCGACTCGGCCTGGTTCTTCGCCTCGACGAGCCCGCGGCGTGTCTTGTCGTCCTCCGCGTGCGACTCGGCGTCCTTCCGCATCTTCTCGATTTCCTTCTCCGAGAGGCCGGAGGACGACTTGATGACGATCTTCTGCTCCTTGCCCGTGCCGAGGTCCTTCGCGGAGACGTTGAGGATCCCGTTCGCGTCGATGTCGAACGAGACCTCGACCTGCGGGACGCCGCGGGGCGCCGCGGGGATGCCCGAGAGCTGGAACGCGCCGAGGAGCCGGTTGTCGGCCGCCATCTCGCGCTCGCCCTGGAACACCTTCACGTCCACCGCGGTCTGGTTGTCCTCGGCGGTCGAGAAGACCTGCGTCTTCTTCGTCGGGATCGTGGTGTTGCGCTCGATCAGCTTCGTGAAGATGCCGCCGAGGGTCTCGATGCCGAGCGAGAGCGGCGTGACGTCGAGGAGGAGAACTTCGTGGACCTCGCCCGCGAGGACTCCGCCCTGGATCGCGGCGCCGATCGCCACGACCTCGTCGGGGTTCACCGAGCGGTTCGGATCGCGGCCGAAGATCTCCTTCGCGAGCGCCTGCACCTTCGGGGTCCGCGTCTGGCCGCCGACGAGGACCACCTCGTTGATCTCTTTCGGCGAGAGCTTCGCGTCCTTCAGGGCCTGGAGAACGGGGCCGCGGCAGCGCTCGACGAGAGGCTCGACGAGCTGCTCGAACTTGGCTCGCGTGAGCTTCATGTTGAGGTGCCGAGGGCCGGTCGCGTCGGCGGTGATGAACGGCAGGTTGATCTCGGTCTGCGTCGAGCCCGAGAGCTCGATCTTCGCGCGCTCGCAGGCCTCCTTCAGCCTCTGGAGCGCCATTTGGTCCTTCCGGAGATCGATGCCGTTCTCGCGCTTGAACTCGTCGGCGACCCAGTTGATGAGGACCTCGTCAAAGTCGTCGCCTCCGAGGTGCGTGTCCCCGTTCGTCGAGAGCACCTCGAAGACGCCGTCGCCCACCTCGAGGATCGAGATGTCGAACGTTCCGCCGCCCAGGTCGAAGACCGCAATCTTCTCGTTCTTCCGGCTGCCGAGGCCGTAGGCGAGCGCCGCGGCGGTGGGCTCGTTGATGATGCGCTCGACCTTGAGGCCCGCGATGGCCCCGGCGTCCTTCGTCGCCTGGCGCTGCGAATCGTTGAAGTACGCGGGGACCGTGATGACCGCGCGCTCGATCTTCTCGCCGAGGTAGGCCTCCGCGGTCTCCTTGAGGCTCTGCAGGATCATGGCCGAGATCTCGGGCGGCGAGTAGCTCTTGCCGCGGATCTCGACCTTCACGAGCTCGTCCTTCCCGCCCACGATCTTGTACGGGACCATCTTCTCCTCGGTCCCGACCTCGCCGCGCCGGCGCCCCATGAAGCGCTTGATCGAGTAGACCGTGTTTCGCGGATTGGTGATCGCCTGCCGCTTCGCGAGCTGACCGACGAGGCGCTCTCCGCTCTCCGTGAACGCGACGGCGGACGGCGTGATGCGCCCGCCCTCGGCGTTCGCGATCACGGCGGGCTCCTTGCCCTCCATGACCGCGACGACGGAGTTCGTGGTGCCGAGGTCGATTCCGATGATCTTCGAGGAAGCCATGAACGGAGCCCTCCCGCGGTCTTGGTGCCGGAAATGTCCGAAGATCGCGCCGGGGCGCAAACCGGGTGCCAAACCCGATCTCAGCGACTACGACGTAACGGCCGACGTGTTGGACGTTTGCACCGGACGTGCAGCGCTCCTAGTCGTTTGCTTCTGCCACACTGACAGTGTGAGCCCACACGCGGCGATGGCGCTGCCACTCTGGCAGCTCCTATCCGAGCCCATACCTCTTGAGCTTTCGGTAGAGCGTCCGCTCGCCGATGCCGAGTAGGTGCGCCGCCCGGTGGCGGTTCCCGCCGGTCTCCGCAAGCGCCGCCTCGATCGACGCCTTTTCCAAGTCCCGGAGGGGAGCGACCGGCCCCTTCGCGGCGATCGTGCCGGGCGCGCCCGGGCCAGAGCGCTCGCCCGCGACGTGGGTCGGGACATCTATCACGTCGAGCGTCTTCCGGCGAGTGATGACGACCATGCTCTCGAGGCAGTTCCTGAGCTCGCGCACGTTTCCCGGCCAGGAGTACGACGCGAGGAGATCCCGCGCCTCGGGCGTCACGCCCTCGATCTCCTTTCCGTGGAGCATCGAGAACTCCCTCACGAAAGAGTCGATCAGGAGAGGGATGTCCTCGCGCCTTTCGCGGAGCGGCGGCACGCGGATCGTCACCACGTTCAGTCGGAAGAAGAGGTCCTGGCGGAACCGCCCCTCCTTCACCTCCTCGCGCAGGTCCCGGTGAGTCGCCGCGACGATGCGGACGTCGACCTTGATGGGCTCGTTGCCCCCGACGCGAGTGATTTCCCGGTACTCGATGACCCGGAGGAGCTTCACCTGCGTCGGCGCCGGAAGGTCGCCGACCTCGTCGAGAAAGAGCGTTCCGCCGTCGGCGGTCTCGAAGAGCCCCTTCCGCCGGGAGATGGCGCCCGTGAACGCGCCCTTCTCGTGGCCGAAGAGCTCGCTCTCGAGCACGCCCTCGTTCAGGGCGGCGCAGTTGATCGCGACGAACGGGCCGCCCCGCCGGGGCGAGTTGTTGTGTGCCGCCCGGGCGATCAGCTCCTTTCCGGTGCCGGATTCGCCGACGACGAGGAGGGTGGCCACGGTCCGGCTCACCTGGCGGAGCTGGTCGAGGATCGTCTCCATCGCCGTCGAGCGCCCGACGATCCCCTCGAAGCCGTAGCGCTTGTCGAGCGCGTCGCGCAGCTCGCGGTTCTCGCGCTTGAGCCGCTGCTTCTCGACCTGCTTCGCGACCTTCGTCCTCAGCTCCTCGAGGTTCACGGGCTTCGTGACGAACTCGGCGGCGCCGCGCTTCATCGCTTCGACGGCCGACTCGATCGACGCGTGCCCGGTGACGACGATCACCTCGACGCTGTCGTCGGCGGCCTTCGCGTTGGCGAGGACCTTGAAGCCGTCGACGTCGGGCATGACGAGGTCGGTCACGACGATGTCGACGGGATCCTCGCGCAGGATCTCGAGCCCGCGGCGGCCCGAGGTCGCGACGGTGCAGCGGACGCCGGGCTTCCCGATCGCCTCGGCGACCGTCTCGGCGTGAGCCTCGTTGTCGTCGATGATGAGGACGTGGCTTTCCATCTTGGTCTGCGCCCGCGGTCCGCTCGGGGGCGACGTGCGCCCGGGCCGAGGAGATGATGAGCGACGGAAGGACCCCCTTCAAGTGCGCGGCGCGGAAGTCCGGGGCTCAGCTCGCGAGCGGGAAGCGGAGGGTCACCTGCGTTCCGCGGCCGGGATCGCTCGAGACCGTGATGCGGCCGCCGTGCTCCTCGACGATCCGCCGCGTCGTCGAGAGGCCGAGCCCCGTGCCGCCCTTCTTCGTCGAAAAGTAGGGCTGGAAGATGCGTGGCAAGACCTCCGGCGCGATGCCGGAGCCGGTGTCGGCGACGTCGATCGCCACCTCGCCGCCCTCGGAGCGCGTCCGGACGATGAGCTCGCCGCCATTCTCCATCGCCTGCTCCGCGTTCACGATGACGTTGAGGAGCGCCTGCTTCACCTGGTTCGCGTCCGCGAGCGCATCCGGGAGGGCGGGATCGAGCGACGAGCGGAGCCGGATCGACCTCCGCTCGAGTTCGGGCTGGGAGAGCTCCAGAACCTCGGCGACGACGGTCGAGAGACTGAGGCGCACGAGCTTCAGGTCGAGCCCCCGGGCGAACTTGAGGAACGACTGGACGATCTCCTCGAGCCGGCGCACCTCCCGTCCCAAAAGGTCGATCTTCCGCAGGGTCCGGATCTCCTTTTCGGCCTTGGCCCCCTTCCAGTCCTCCTTCAAGAGCTCGAGGTTCATCCGGATCGTCGAGAGCGGGTTCTTGATCTCGTGCGCGAGCCCGGCGGCGAGCTCTCCGAGGAAGGCGAGCCGATTCTCGTGAGGCGGCAGAGAGGGAGGGTCAGCCACGATCGGGTCGGCCTTCGATCGCTCCGCGAGCGGTGGCTCGGGCGTCAGGACGGAAGGGCGGCACGGACCGTCCTCGCCGCGATCACCTGCGGTCGATCATCGGAAAAAGCGAGAGGACGTCCGGCGCCAAGGCGGCGGCGTCCGGATTCGCCTTCACGGCCTGGAGCGGATGGTGCAGCACCTTGTTGATCACGCGGCGGACGGTCTCGACGACCTCGTCTCGATCGGCCACCGAGAGGCCCGGGAGCCGGTTGAAGAGCCGCGCGATCTCCTTCTCCCCCAGCTCGTGGCAGGCGCCGAGCAAGGCGGAGATCGTGGTCACGGAAACGAACGCCCGCGCTTCCGTCCGGAAGCGCTCCGTCGCGTCCTCGACGATCGCGCGGGCCTTCTCGATCTCGAACTCGCGCGAGACGAGCGTCCGCGACACTTCCGCCTCGAGCTCGTCGATGTCGACGAGGTGGAACCCCTCGATCCCGCGGGCCCGCTCGTCCACGTTCCGCGGCACCGCGATGTCGACGACGAAGAGCGGCCGGCCCCTGCGCGCCGACATGATCGCGCGGCAAGCGTCCTCGCCGACGAAGCGGCCGGGCCACGCGATCGAGCACACGACCACGTCCGCCTCGACCATCGCGTCCCTCGCGCGCTCGAGCGGCACGGCTCTCCCGGACACCGCGCCGGCGAGGGCCTCGGCGGACTCGTAGGTCCGGTTCGCGATCGCGATCGAGCCCGCACCCGCGTCGGCCAGGTGGCAGACCGCGTGCGACGCCATCTCGCCGCCTCCGACGACGAGAACGTTCCGGCCCTCGAGCGACCCGAGCGCCCGCCGCGCGTGAGAAACGGCGATCGACGCGACCGACACGTGCCCGCGGCCGATGTCGGTCTCTACGTGGACCCGCTTTCCGATCGCGAGCGCGGTCTGGAAAAGCGTGTTCAAGGTGCGCCCCGTGGCGCCGACGTCGGCGGCGGCGCGGTACGCGTCGCGCACCTGTCCCAGGATCTGCGTCTCTCCGACGACGAGCGAGTCGAGCGACGACGCGACACGGAGGACGTGCCGGACGGCCTCGATGCCGCGGCAGGAATAGAGGTAGGGCGAGAAGTCCTCGGCGCTAGCCTCGCTCGCCTCGGCCAAGGCACGGAGGAGGATCGGGCCGGGGGCCTCGCTCGGATCGGCGACGACGCCGCAGATCTCGAAGCGGTTGCAGGTGCTGAGCAAGACGATCTCGGCGAGCTCGCCCCCGCGACGGCAGCGCTCGAGCGCGGACGAGAGTCGCTCGGAGGGAATCGCGAGTCGCTCGCGCACCGAGATCGGCGCGACGCGATGGTTGACTCCGACGAGAGCAAGGTTGGAATAGGCGTCCCAACCCTCGGCCGCATCTCGCGGCGGCACCGGGCCGTACTCACCGTACTCGGGGACGGGCTCGCTCGGCGCGCGCTCCTGGTTCGGGTCCTGATTCATCATCCTCTCCTCGGGAGCCCGGCGATCGGACGCAGGGGCGCCCGCGCGCGAGGACGGATCGGGGGGGGTTGACGAGCCCGGAAAGACGAACGGTGTACTACGTCATAAACCGCCTGTCAATCGCGTGTTGCGGCAGCCGAGCTCGCCTTGACACCTCTCCCGCGCGCTAGTAGAGTCCCGGTTTAACCTTTTTGTGGTCGCGAAGATAGAAGAATCTGGCCGGTTTTTCCCACCGTGGGCGGAGAAGATGATCTCCCACGACACCCACCCGATGAATCTCGATCCCGTCGATTGAAGCCCCTCATCCTGGATGCGCGCGCGACCGGCGGGACGGTCGCGGACGCCGTGGCGCGGGCGGCCGGCCTCCTCGCCTCCGGCGGCATCGTGGCCTTCCCCACGGAGACCGTCTACGGACTGGCGGTCCGCCGGGACCTGCGCGACTCGGTCGAGCGGCTCTACCGGCTCAAGGGCCGTCCGTCCGACAAGCCCTTCGCCGTCCACCTTCCGGACGCCGGAGCGATCGCCCGCTACGTCCCGTCGCCGCCCGACGCGGCCCGCCGGCTCATGAACGTCTACTGGCCGGGCCCGCTCACGCTCGTGCTCGAGACCCCGACCGGAGAGACGGTCGGGCTCAGGCTCCCGGCCCACCGCGTCGCCCAGGATCTCCTGCGGGCGGTCGAGTTCCCGGTGGTCGGAACCAGCGCGAACCCCTCCGGATCCCCACCCGCGGTGACGGCGGACGAGGTCGTCGCGTACTTCGGCGCCGAGATCGACGCCGTCCTCGACGCCGGCCCGACCGAGCTCAAGGCTCCGTCCACCGTCGTCCGCGTCGACGAGTCGGGCTTTCGCGTCCTGCGCGAGGGCTTCATCGACGCCTCGCGGATCGAGGAGCGGCTCTCCCGAGGCTTCCTGTTCGTGTGCTCGGGGAACTCGTGCCGGAGCCCGATCGCCGAGTCGCTCTTCCGGAAGCGGCTCGCCGAGCGGCTCGAGACGGCGCCGGCCGAGCTCGCGGCGAAGGGACTGCGCGTGCAGTCCGCCGGCCTCATGGCGAGCGCCGGCGGCGGCGCGACGCCGGAGGCGATCGACGTCTTGCGGGATTACAAGGTCGACCTCTCGCGCCACCGCACCCGCGCGCTCGCCGCCGAGATGGTCGAGAAGGCCGAGCGGATCGTCGTGATGACGCGCGACCAGGAATCGCTCCTGCGGCGCCTCTATCCCGCGCACGCCTCGAAGATCCGCACGCTCCATCCGCTCGGGAGGAACGTCGACGACCCGTTCGGGCACGGCCGCGAGCGGTACGTCGAAGTGGCGCGCGAGATCGACGCGCACGTCAGGAAGCTGATCGACGAGATCTTTCCCGAAGTCGAAACCTGACACGGGCGGCCGAACCGCCCCTCGCCACGGGGAGCGACATGCCATTCGAGAAACCGGTCATCGGCGTCATCGGGGGAAGCGGGCTCTACAAGATGGACGGGATGTCCGAAGTAGGCGAGACGGCCGTCGAGACCCCTTTCGGCCCGCCGTCCGACTCTCTCCTCACGGGAGTCATCGACGGAGTGAAGCTCGTGTTCCTCCCCCGACACGGGCGCGGCCATCGGCTCTCTCCGACCGCGATCAACTACCGGGCGAACGTCCACGCGCTGAAGCAGCTCGGCGTCACCCGGGCGATCTCGGTCAGCTCGGTGGGGTCGATGCGGGAGGACGTCCACCCCGGCGACATCGTGATCGTCGACCAGTTCGTCGACCGGACCCGACACCGGGAGACGACGTTTTTCTCCGACGGGATCGTCGCGCACGCGAATTTTTCCGACCCGGTCTGCCCGACGCTCTCTTCGACGCTCCTCGACGCCGCCCGGCGGCGCGGCGCGCGCGTCCACCGGACGGGAACCTACCTCTGCATGGAGGGGCCCCAGTTCTCGACGCGGGCCGAGTCGAGGATCTACCGGCAATGGGGAGTCGACGTGATCGGGATGACCAACGCGCCGGAGGCGAAGCTCGCTCGCGAGGCCGAGATCTGCTACGCCACGCTGGCGCTCGTCACCGACTATGACTGCTGGAAGACCGATGCGGCGTCGGTCCGGATCGAGGAGGTCCTCGAGGTGATGAACCGCAACGTGGCGCTCGCCCGGGACATCCTCCGCCTGGCTCTCCCGGCCCTCGCGGCCCCCCCCGGCTGCGCCTGCGCCGACGCCCTCCGGCACGCGATCGTGACCGATCCGACGGCGGTGACCCCGGAGGTCCGGGACCGCCTGAGGGTCATCGCCGGGAGGCATCTCGCACGCTGACGGGTGGCCCGAGATCGAGCCGGGGCGCGCCTTCGCGGGCGGAGGACGGGCGGAATTTCTTTGACGCCCATGCTGATCCAGGTTATAGGGATTGGCGAGTTTGAGGAGCTCGCGGCGCCCGACCGGACGGCGCGGCTCCCTCGCTCGACGGCCGCATCGGACGTGCCGGCGCGGAGAGCGCCGGGGTGGGGCCGCGTGACGACGTGCGACCGGAGAGCGCTCCGGACGAGGCCGAGGGCAACCTGAACGCTGGAGATTTCATTAGGTTCGACGGTGGTCGTGCCTGAAGGGGATATCGACAAGCGGGATTGAGTCGTCCCGACGGCGGATCCGCGAGGACCGCCTTCCCCGTTGCGGAGCGCTCCGGTCCTGTCGTGCGCGAGTGCGGCGCCGCCCTGCGCGCCTCGCGCGGCGGCTCTAACATGGCGCCCATGTCCGAGCCGACGCCTCCCCTTCCCTTCCCTTTCGAGCCGACGCGGACGCACCTCGAATCCCTGGCTCGCCAGGTGGTCGAACGCGCGATCGCCCACTGGACCTCGCTCGCCGGCGACCCGTCCTTCGACCTCGACGGGGCCGAGGCGGTCGCCGCGTCGTTCCGCGAGCCGGCGCCGGAGGGCGGGCGTCCGCTCGGACCCCTCCTCGACCGGCTCGAGACGGCGTTCAAGAAGTCGTTCCACACGACCGGCCCCGGCTACCTCGCGTTCATCCCGGGAGGAGGCCTCCCGTCGGCGGCGCTCGCCGACCTCCTCTCGCTCGCGTTCAACCGGTTCGTCAACGTGCGAGCCGCCGCGCCCGCCGTCGCCGAGATCGAGGCAACGGTGCTCCGCTGGATCGCGGAGGAAATGGGGTACGGCGCGGGCTCGGGCGGGATCCTCACGTCCGGCGGCTCCCTCTCGAACCTGACCGCCGTCGCGACGGCGCGGGCGGCGAGGCTCGGCGACGACTTCACCCGCGGCACGATCTACTTCTCCGGCGAGACGCACCACTCCGTCGAGAAGGCGGCGCGGATCGCCGGCTTCTCCGAGCGGAGTTTCCGGAGGGTGCCGACCGATTCGGCCCTGAGGATCGATCCTGGCGCGCTCGAGCGCGCCATCCTGTCCGACGCGGGGCGCGGAGCGCGGCCGTTTCTCGTCGTCGCGAATGCCGGAACGACGAACACCGGGGCCGTGGACCCGATGCGGGACGTCGCCGCCGTCGCGCGCCGCCACGGCCTCTGGGTTCACGCCGACGCCGCCTACGGCGGATTCTTCCGGCTCCTCCCCGAGTGCGCCGGCCTCCTCGCGGGGATCGAAGAGTCGGACTCGATCACGCTCGACCCGCACAAGGGCCTCTTTCTCCCGTACGGGACCGGCTGCCTCCTCGTTCGCGAGCGGAAAGCGCTCCTCGACCTCCACCGCGGCGGCGCCGCATACCTCCAGGACGTCGAGGGGGGCGCGGCGGAGCCGAACTTCACCGACCTCTCGCCGGAGCTGTCGCGCGACTTCCGGGGCTTGAGGCTCTGGCTCCCCGTGATGCTTCACGGGCTCGGCGCGTTCCGCGCGGCGCTCAGGGAAAAGCTCGCGCTCACGCGCCTCGCCCACGAGGAGATCCGGCGCGACGGGCGGTTCGAGGTCCTGCACGATCCGGCCCTGACGGTCCTCGCTTTCCGGCTCCGGGCGGAGGGCCGCGACGAGGACGCGCTCAACGCCCTCCTCCTCAAGCGCGTCAACGCGCGGCGGCGGGTCTTCCTTTCCAGCACGCGGACGCGCGGCCGCTACTGGATCCGGATCTGCGTCCTCTCGTTCCGGACGCACGAGGACCGGATCCGCGACGCGATCGCGGGCGTCAAGGAGGAGGCGTCGGCCGTCCTCGCGGGCCCGGCGGCTTGACAGCCGGAGCGGCGCGGGCGCTCGACGCCCCGGGAGGGGGCGAGGCGATGCGGCTCAGGATCGCCGAGAGCTACATCGAGAAGTTCGGAAGCCTCGCGAAGGCCGGCAACACGTTCGTCGTTCCCGCGAACCTCGCCGACGTGGGGGCGATGATCGCGCTCGCGACCGGGAGAATCCGCGAAGCGGCGGCTGAGCCGAAGGCGACCTAACGCTTGACGCGCCGGATCAGCGGGGCCGCGGCTCGAGCGGCGACTCGATCAGCGCCTCGAAGCGGGGATCGCCGCGGAGCGGATCGAGGTCGTGGTCGCGGCCGATCCAGTCCATGTCGGCGAACCCGGCGTCGATCGCCTCGGCGAGGTGGGTGATCGCGAGCGGGACGTTCCCGCGCTGCGACTCGATGCAGGCCATGTTGTAGCTCGCGAGGTAGTCCCACACGATGACGGCGCCGAAGCGCCGAAACCCGCGGCTCGACTTCGCCTGGATGTAGAACGCGATCGCATCGTCGTACCGGCGCACCTGGTGGTATTCGTACCCGAGCGCGTAGTGGCCTCGGATGTCTTCGAGCGACGATCGCCGGAGCGAGCCGAGGGGCGACGTGATGTCCCTGAGCTGAGCGAGGAACGCGCGCACGCGGCGCTCGAACGGCTCCCTGTCCTCAAGCCTGTAGAGGGCGTGCGACACGTAGCGGCGGAGCTCCACCTCGTCCCGCGCCGGCTCGCCGAGTTCGGGAACGAGCGCCTCCTCGATCCCCTCCCGGGCCATGAAGGCCGAAAGCCCGTCGAACACCTCGCGGAGCGGCGCCGCCGCCCGCGAGTCTCCGAGCTCCGCGAGCCCTCGGACCGCCACCTGGCGGCCGAGCGCGGACGTGCGCCCGCCGCGGACGAACTCGACCAGGACCGGAACGGCATCGGAGGCGATGTCGGCGATGTCGCCGAACGGCTTCGCGAAGAACCCCTTCACGTTCCCGGTCGAGTCGGTGATCTCGTCGATGACTCGGCGCAGCTCGCGCTCGACGACGGCCCGCACGTACGCGTCGAAGACGCCCGGTCCGGCGCTCCGCCCCAGGCGGTCGCACGCGGCGCGTACGTCGTCCCGCGCCTCCTTCCCGGTCGCCGCGAGCGCCGCGGCGATCTTCTCGCGCGCGAGTGGGTCTCGCTCGGTCGAGAGCGCCTCCGTGAGCGCGCCGATCGAGTCCCGCGCCGCGATTCTCTCGAGCGCCGCGGCCGCTCCCGAGCGCACCCAGCGGCTCGGGTGCGAGAGGAGGCGCTCGGCCTCCTCCCGGGGCAGGTCCACCTCGGCCTCGACGCGGGCCTCCCGCCGGGGCCAGTCGAGCCGCCGCGCGAGGGAGTCGCGGTCGCCGCGCGCCGGAAGCGCGGAGAGGGCCGCCGCCGCGGCCGAGGCTGCGAGGAGAAGGGACCGGGGCCCGAGCGTGGTCGTCATGGTTCGTTCGGCGCTTCCGGACTCGATTCTAGCGCCCGCCGGCCCGGCGAGTCATCGGAGGCGGATCCGCGCGAACCGGCGCTTGCCCACCTTGAGGACGGCCCCCGAGTGGAGCGGCACCTCGGCCTTCGGATCGGTGACCGGTTGGCCGTCGATCGTAACCGCGCCCTGCTCCACGAGGCGCCGCGCCTCGCTCCCGCTCGGCGCGAGCCGCGCGGCGAGGACGAGCTTCACGATCCAGATCCACCGCTCCGCGCCGAGGTCGACCTCCTCCATGGACTCCGGAGCCTGCTTCTCCGAGAAGACGCGCACGAAGGCGTCCTCCGCCTCGCGGCCCCGCCCCTCCCCGTGGAAGCGGTCGACGATCGTCCGGGCGAGGTGCGCCTTCGCGTCGCGCGGGTTCTCGCTCGCCGCGAGGAGCCGCCGGATCGTCTCCGCGGGGACGGTTGTGAGCAGCGTCAAGTACTTCTCGATCAGCGAGTCCGGGATCGACATGAGCTTCCCGAACATCTCGCCCGGCGGGTCGGTGAGCCCGACCGTGTTGCCGAGGCTCTTGCTCATCTTCTGGACGCCGTCGAGCCCCTCGATGATCGGCGTCGTCACGCACACCTGGGGCTCCTGGCCGTAGGCGCGCTGGATGTCGCGGCCCGTGACGAGGTTGAAAAGCTGGTCGGTGCCGCCGAGCTCCACGTCCGCCTTCACCATCACCGAGTCGTACGCCTGCATCAGCGGATAGAGGAACTCGTGCACGGCGATCGGGTCGCCCGCCGCGAGGCGCTTCTCGAAAGTGTCGCGCTCGAGCATCCGCGCGACCGACATGTGGCTCGTGAGCCGGGCGACGTCCGGGAGCGTCATCGTCTTGAACCAGTCGCCGTTGTGGACGATCTCGAGGCGCGCCGTGTCGAGGACGTGGCGGACCTGCTCGAGGTAGGTCTTGAGGTTCGCCTCGATCGCCTCCGGCGACAACATCGGCCGGGTCCTGTCCTTCCCCGACGGGTCGCCGACGAGCGCCGTCGCGTCGCCGATGATGAGCACGGCCTGATGCCCCAGGTCCTGGAACTGGCGGAGCTTGTTGAGGACGACCGTGTGGCCCAAATGGATGTCGGGGCTCGTGGGGTCGAGGCCGAGCTTCACGCGGAGCGGCCGCCCGCGGCGGAGCTTCTTGAGGAGGTCCGCCTCGGTGACAAGGTCGACGGCGCCTCTCCGGATCCGCGCGATCTCGTCGCCGGGCTCGAGCTTCGGCGCGGCCCCGCGGGCCGGTGACGGGTCTTTCATGGTCATCGGCTCTCGGTGACCTCTCGGCTCGACCGGTCCCGGCCGGCGGAACGCGATCGCGCCTCGGGATCCTGATCGGGAACGCGCGCCCGCGAACTTGACGGGAGCGGCTGCGGTGACGGCGGTGGCGGCGGCGGCCGGACCTCGAACTCTCCCTCGCGGAGCATCTCCCGGCACTCGGCGACCGTGCGGGCGAGCTCCGGGCCGGCCTCCGCCGCCGCAGCGGCGAGGACCGCGTCGCACGCCTCCGGATCGGCCCGCCCGAGGAACACGGCCGCGACGAGGACGTGGGGCAGGAACCGGTTGTCGAGGGCCGCCGCGCGGAGCGCCTCCTCGAGGCCGGCGCGCGGATCGCCGAGGTAGCGATGGTACCCGAGCGGCCAGACGTCGAGGACGAGGGGCCCGAATTCGAGCGCCGCGAACGCGGCCTCTCCCGGCGCGACGATCGCAACCGGGCGCAGCGTGCCCTCCACGCGCAACCGGCGATAGACGACCCGCCCCGGCCTGAAGATCGGGTCGCCCGTCGCGACGGAGACCGGGAGAGAGACGCTGCCGCGCGGCGGGATGACGAGCTCCGAGTCGGGCTCGAAACCGCCCTCCCAGGCGACGTCGACGGTCGTCCCGAAGTGGTCGATCTCCCGGCACGAGAAGCGGACGTCGACCCGCGTGCGGCTGAGCCCGACGCCCGACGGGACGGCGTCGCCCGCCCCGGACGCGTCGATCGGGATCGTGATCTCCCCGTCCCGGCGGCTCCGGACGCGGATCGAGAGAGGCACGACGTCCCCGATCGCGTAGGTGCCGCGCTCGGACACGATCTCGACGTCGAGCCAGCGCTCGCGGACGTCCCGCGCGCGCGCCTCCTTCAAGAGGCCGAGGAGCTCCGGGCGCACCGCCGCGGGCGCGCCGGCGCGGAGCGCCGCCTCGATCCTCTCGATCGCGAGCGCGGTTTCGCCGCCGGAGAGGAGCGCCTTCGCCTCGCGAAGCGTCGGCTCGAACGAGGCGGCGCCGGGCGGCGGCGGCGCCGCGCCGTCGCCGGCGGGCCGGGCGGCGGCGAGAGTCGGCGCGGAGAGAGCGGGCGGCGCCGCGCCCCGGCACGAGCCGATCGCCGGGACCGAAAGCGCCGCCGCGAGGACGAGCGGACCGGCCATTCGATCCGTCATGTGCGTCCGTGGCTCATTCGCGCGACGGCGCCGCCCGGCCCGGCCGCGTCACTCGGAGGCGGCCGGAGGAGCCTCCTCGGCAGGCGGCGGCGGCTCGTCGCCCTTCGCCTTTTCCGGCTCCTTCGGCGCTTCCGACGGCTTCTCGAGCGGCGGCAGCGAGCCGACGCCGCGGATGAGCGAGAGTCCGATCTTCCGCTCGGCCGTGTCGACCTTGATGATCTTGCAGTCGATCTCCTGCCCGACCGCGACGACCTCCTCCGGGCTCTTGATCTTCTTGTCGGTGATCTCGGAGATGTGGAGGAGCCCCTCGAGGTCCTTCTCGAGCTCGACGAACGCGCCGAAGTTCGTGAGCTTCGTGATTTTCCCGTGCACCTCGGCGCCGACCTGGTAGCGGGCCGGGATGTCGGTGGTCCACGGGTCCTCGGAGAGCTGCTTCAGGCCCAGCGCGACGCGCTTTTTTTCCTGGTCGACCGCGATGACGACCGCCTGGACGGTGTCGCCCTTCTTCAGGACCTCCGACGGGTGGTTGATCTTCCGCGTCCACGACATGTCCGAGACGTGCAAGAGCCCGTCGATCCCTTCCTCGATCTCGACGAAGGCGCCGTAGTTCGTCAGGTTCCGGACCTTGCCCTCGATCTGGGTCCCGATCGGGTACTTCTCCTCGACCTGCGTCCAGGGGTTGACCTCGCACTGCTTCATGCCGAGCGAGATCTCCTGCTTGTCCTTGTTGATGTCGAGGACGACGACGTCGACCTTGTCGCTCGCGTTCACGATCTCGGACGGGTGGTTGACGCGCTTCGTCCACGACATCTCCGAGATGTGGACGAGGCCTTCGACGCCGTCCTCGAGCTTCACGAACGCCCCGTACGACATGATGTTCACGACCTCGCCCTTGATCTTCGCGCCGACGGGGTACTTGAACTCGATGTCCTTCCACGGGTTGTCGCCGAGCTGCTTCAGCCCGAGCGCGATGCGCTCGTTGTCGCGGTCCACGCGCAGGACGACGACCTTGATCTTGTCGTCGATCGAGACCAGCTCCGACGGGTGGTTCACGCGGCCCCACGACATGTCGGTGATGTGGAGAAGGCCGTCGATCCCGCCCAGGTCGACGAACGCGCCGAAGTCGGCGATGTTCTTCACGACGCCCTCGCGGACCTCGCCTTCCTGGATCTCGGAGAGGATCTTCTTCTTCATCGTCTCGCGCTGCTCCTCGAGGAGCTTCCGGCGCGAGACGACGATGTTCATGCGGGCCTCGTCGATCTTGATGATCCGGGCCTCGATCTCCTTCCCGACGTACTCGCCGATGTCGCCGGCGCGCCGCAGGCCGACCTGCGACGCAGGAAGGAAGACGTGCACGCCGACGTCGACGAGGAGGCCGCCCTTGATCTTCCGGGTGACCATGCCCTTGACGACGTCGCCCTCCTTGTGGGTGGTGACGAGCTTCTCCCAGCCGCGGATCCGGTCCGCCTTCCGCTTGCTGAGGACGATCGAGCCCGTCTCGTCCTCGACCGACTCGAGGAGAACCTCGACCTCGTCACCGGGGTCGATGGCCGTCGGGTCGTCGAACTCGCCGAGCGAGATAACCCCCTCGCTCTTGTAGCCGACGTCGACGATCACCTCCTCGTTGATCACGCTGACGATGCGGCCCTTCAGGATGGAGTCGGTCTTGAAGTCGCGGATGGTCTCCTCGAGGATGTTGCCGAGGTCCTTCACCTCGCCGGACCTCATCCCCTCCTCGACTGCGCGATCGAGATCCTCTGGCTTCAGGTCGTACTTCTTGAGCTTCTCGTTGACCTTCATCATGTCTCTTCGTGCTCGTCTCTTTCCTTGCGGCAAAACGGCGGACGGCGGGGCCTCCCGATCGGAACGCGCCTCCCGCGGCGGCCCGCCCTCGGGCTCGGGCGGGCTCTTGAGAAGCGGGAGATTATAGAGTCTCCCACCCAAAGTTCTCCCCCTCTTGCCCTGAAGTGGGAGCCGGCCGCCTGCGACCGGCTTCGTCCTTCGGGCAGCGCGGGCGCGCGCCGTCTTGCGTCCAGGGTCGCCTCCGGCCGGCGCCGGGCGAGGGCGCGGCGGGAAGATTAGGAGGGCCGAGCCCTCGGCCCGTCACCGAGCCGGGGGAGTAAGTCCCACGACCGCCGCGCGGATCCGGACGAGGAACGCGCGGGCGTCCTCGCCCGGCTCGATCCGGAGCGGCGTCCCGAACCGGACCGTCATGCGCCCCGGTCGCGGGAACCGCTTCCCCTTCGGGAAGACGCGTTCCCCACCCGCGATCCGGACCGGGACGACGGGCGCCCGCGCCTTCTTTGCGAGGAGCGCTACGCCGGGCCGGAACGCCCCGACCGTGCCGTCCGCCGAGCGCGTTCCCTCCGGGAATAGGACGACGACGCGGCCTTCCTCGAGGAAATGGAGCGCCAGGCGGAGCGAGCCGACGCCGGGCCCCTCGCGGTCGATCGGCACCGCGCCGAAGTACCGGATGAAGCGCGCGAAGAGACGATTGCGAAAGAGCGAGCGCCGCGCGAGGTAGACGGGGGGCCTCTTGACGTGGAGCCCGACCATCGGCGGGTCGAGAAGGGTCTGGTGGTTCGACGCGAGGATGACGGGGCCCGCCTCAGGGACGGACTCCTCACCCGAGATGTCGACGCGGAGGTACGTTCGGAAGAGGAGCGAGAGCACGATCCGACCGATGCGGAAGCGGAGCGAGACCCGCTCGGGCGGGACCGGCGGCGCCGAGGAGCCGCGGTCCACCGCGGTCAGCGTCCCCCGCCCGCCCGGACGGTCGCGAGGACGACGTCGAGGACGCGCTCGAGCGGAAGCCCCGTGGTGTCGATCGTGACGAAGTCGTCGCCGCGCCGGAGCGGCGCGGTCCTCCGGCTCGAGTCCCACTCGTCGCGGCGCCGGAGGTCATCCACCACGCGATCGAGCGAGACGCTCTCCCCGCGCTCGAGGAGCTCAGCCCGCCGCCGGCCGGCGCGCTCCTCGAGCGACGCGTCGAGGAAGATCTTCGTCTCGGCGTCGGGGAAGACGACGCTCCCCATGTCGCGGCCCTCGGCGACGAGGCTCCCGCCTTTGGCTTCCGCGCGCTGGACCGGCAGGAGCCTCTCGCGGACGCCGGCGATCTCCGCGACGCGCGACACGTGGCTCGTCACGTCGGCGTCGCGGAGGTGCGGCGTGACGTCCTCGCCGTCGACGAGCACGGTACGCCCGTCGCGCAGCTCGACCGCCATGTCGCGCGCGGCGGCGACCACGGCGCTCTCGTCCTCGAGGGAGATCTCGCTCCGGAGGCATCGCCACGTCACGGCGCGATAGAGAGCGCCCGAGTCGAGGTACCGGTAGCCGAGCCGCCGGGCGAGCTCCTTCGCGATCGTGCTCTTCCCGGATCCCGCGGGCCCGTCGATCGTGACGACGGGGCCCAAGCTCCGCGGCTCCGGCGACTCGCCCCGGTCGGTGTCCAATGACGCTCCGCTCGACGACGGGCGCGCGCGGAACCGGACGAGCCGAGGGCCTTCGGGCTTGACGAGCGCGTACGTTCCGCCGCTCCCGCTCCAGCTCCCGAGTGTATAGAGAAGCGCGCCGCCGTCCACGCCGATCCCGCGGACGGCCGCCTCGTGGACGTGCCCGCACACCACGTGGCGTGAGCCCGGGTGCCGGGCGAGCGCCTCCAAGGCGGCGGCGCGCGAGATCTCGAGCACCGCCTGCCGCTTCCCCTTCACGGCCTCGACGCTCCTCCGGCGGAGGGCGCCGGCGACGGCGGAGAGCGCGCCGTGCGGCAGGAGGCGGGCCGCGAGCCGCGCCGGAGCCGACCGCACGACGCGGCGGAGCCGCTGATAGGCGACGTCGGCGGTGCAGAGGGTGTCGCCGTGGAGGAGGACGGAGCGGCACGGGCCGGCGCCGACCTCGATCTCGTCTTCCGTGCGCACGGCGACGCCGAACTCCCGCGCGGTCGCGGCATCGAACAGGAAGTCCCGGTTGCCGGCGAGGAACTCGACCTCGAGGCCGCGCGCCGCCACCCCCGCCAGCGCCTCGAGGGCCCGCCGGTAGAACGGGACGAGCGCCATCCTCCGCCCGAACCAAGCGTCGAAGAGGTCGCCCAGGAGGACGAGGCGCGACGCGCCCGCGAGGTGTCCGTCCTCTCCGGCGAGGAACCGGACGAAGGCGCCGAGCGACGCGGGGCGCCGCTCGGAGATGTGGACGTCCGAAACGACGGCGACGTCCCTCGGTCCGCTCACTCCTCGGGCTCGTCGTCGAGCGGCTCGAGCCCGTACTGCTTCATCTTCTCCCACAGGTTCTTCCGGCTGATGCCGAGCACCTTCGCGGCGCGGGCCTTCTGGCCCTGCGTCGACCTGAGGACGCGCCGGATGTGGATGCGCTCGGCCTCCTCGACGACGGCGGCGAGCGGCCGCTGGTCCGAGTCCGCCGGAAGCGAGAGGGTCTCGCCGGACGCCGAGCGGAGGAAGTGCTCGCGCTTGAGGAACGTCGCGTTGCCGGCGAGCGCGATGGCGCGCTCGACAGCGTTCTCGAGCTCCCGGACGTTGCCCGGCCAGGGGTGTCGGCAAAGCGCGTCCATGACGGCCGGCTTGATCTGGAACTCCCGCTCCTTCGCCAACTCGCGCACGAACTGCGCGACGAGGAGCGGGATGTCGCCGTCGCGCTCGCGGAGCGGCGGCAGCCTGATCGGCACGACGTTCAGTCGATAGTAGAGGTCCTCGCGGAAGCGGCCTTCCCGGACGAGCTTCTCGAGCGGCACCTTCGTGGCCGCGACGACGCGGATGTCGACGTGGATCGTCTCCTCTCCGCCGAGCCGCTCGAAGCAGCGCTCCTGGAGGACGCGCAGGAGCTTCACCTGGGTCGCGAGCGACATGTCGTCGATGTCGTCGAGGAAGAGAGTGCCGCGATGCGCGCGCTCGAACCGGCCGCTCTTCTGCTTGCGCGCGTCGGTGAAGGCTCCTCGCTCGTGGCCGAAGAGCTCGTCCTCGAGGAGGCTCTCGGGCAAGGACGAGGCGGAGATCGGCACGAACGGCTTCTGCTTCCGCGGCGAGAGCTCGTGGATCGCGCGGGCGATCCTCTCCTTTCCCGTGCCGCTTTCGCCCTCGATGAGGACGGACGAGTCGCCCTTCGCCACCGTGCGGACGAGCTTGAAAACGTCCTGCATCTTCGGGCTCGACCCGACGAGGCTCGGCAGACCCTTGATGGACGACAGCTCCTCGCGGAGCGCCGAGTTCTCTTCCTTGAGGCGCGAGTACTCCTCGATCTTGCGGAGACGCTGGACGATCTCCTCGTTGTAGAAGGGCTTGAGGATGTAGTCGAAGGCGCCGAGCCTCATCGCCTCGACCGCGCTCTCGATCGTCCCGTACCCCGTGATGATCATCACCTCGGTCTCGGGGTGCGCGCTCTTCACGGCCCGGAGGAGCGTGATCCCGCCCGGCCCGGGCATGTTGATGTCGGCGATCACGCAGTGGAAGTGCCGGTCGGAGAGCATCTCCACCGCGCGATGCGCGTCCTCGACCGCGACGACGCGGTGCCCTGCGGCCTGCAAATCGTCCTTCAGCGGCACCAGAATGGACTTCTCGTCGTCGGCGATGAGGACGTCCATGTCGATCCGGCGACGTTAGCAGGGCCGGAAGCGGGGTGTCAATCGAGGCTGAGCCCGCGCCGGAGGCCGATTGACAACGGTCCGGCGCCGCTCCTACGCTCTCGGACGAATGAGTTCGCTCCGAGGCGGCGCCGCCGACTTTCGCGAGGCGATCGAGGCGATCGCGGACAACGTCCGCGCTCTCGGCGCGATCGCCCCCGAGCCTCTCGAGAAGGCCGCCCGCCTCCTCGTCACGGCGCTCCGGGACGGCGGGAAGGTCCTCGCCTTCGGCAACGGCGGCAGCGCGTGCGACGCGCTCCACATCGAGGCGGAGCTCGTCAACCGCTTCCGCCACGACCGGCCGGGCCTTCCCGCGCTCGCGCTCACGCTCGGCGCCCCGACGCTCACGTCGATCGCCAACGACTCGTCCTTCGATAGCGTCTTCGAGCGCGGGGTCGAGACGCTCGGCCGGAAGGGCGACGTCGCGATCGCGATCTCGACGAGCGGGAAGAGCCGGAACGTCCTGCGCGGAGTCGAGGCCGCGCGGCGCATGGGCCTCCGGACGATCGCGCTCACGGGCCGCTCGGGCGGGCCGCTCGCCGCGCTCGCCGACGTCGTCCTTTGCGCCCCAACTGATGACGTTCCGCGCGTCCAGGAATGCCACCTCGTGCTCCTCCATCTTCTCTGCGAGACGGCCGAGAGCGCGATCCACCCGAAGCCCCGCTGAAAGAGGTTGCCTTCATGCCGGATCGCCGAGCGGCGTCGGCCGCCCTCGCCGCGGCGATCGCGGCGGCGGGAACGACCGCGCTCGCGGACGAGAAGGACGCGAGCGGCATCCGCGACAACTCGTTCTTCGTCGAGGAGGCGTACAACCAGGAGCCGGGAGTCGTGCAGCACGTCTTCAACGCGGTCCTCGCCTGGGACGACGAGGACGGCTCGAGGACCCGCACGCTCGACTTCACGTTCACCCAGGAGTGGCCGCTCGGATCGGAGAAGCACCAATTCTCCTACACCGTGCCGGCGTCGTTTTTCGACGTCGACCCGGACGGCGGCCGGAGCGAGAGCGAGGGCGGCGTCGGCGACGTCCTTCTCAACTACCGCTACCAGGTGGCGGACGGGACCGCGTCGCCCTTCGCGTTCGCGCCGCGCGCGAGCCTCGTCCTCCCGACGGGCGACGAGGACGAGGGGCTCGGCGCGGGCGAGTTCGGCGTGCAGCTCAACCTGCCGTGGAGCCTCGAGCGCGGGGCGTTCGCGTTCCACGCGAACGCGGGCGTGACGGCCTTCGAGGGCGTCGCGCGGGAACTGCCGGGCGGAGGAAGATCGCCCGAGCGGAGCCTCGCGGCCCTGAACCTCGGCTTGAGCGCGATCTGGATCGAAAGCCCCGTCATCCAGCCGATGGTCGAGGTCCTCACGGTCTTCGCCGAAGCGATCGACGACCTCGGGCGCGAGGACGAACTGACCGAGGTCCTTCTCTCTCCCGGCTTCCGATGGGCGCCGTACACGAGCGGCGCGTCGCAGGTCGTCGTCGGCGCCGCGGTCCCTGTCGGCCTCACGGACGACGCGCCCGACGTCGGACTCTTCTTCTATCTCTCGATCGAGCACGCCTTCTGACCCTCGTCAAAGGCGGCCCCACCGGGGCTCCCCCCTCCGTTCCCCCCTCCCTTCACTCGAGCGCGGCCTCGAAAGTCCCGAAGGGCAGCGTGATAACGACGCCGACGGGGATGCCGCGCCCGTCGGTCTCGACTCGGTACGCGATCTTCCCCATCGGCGACTCGAGCTCCGCGACGTGGACGCAGACGGAGATCTCGCTCCCGTCCGCGCGCCGGACCTTCTCGTCCTCCTTGCGCTCGAGGACGTATCGGGACGAGACGGGCTTCCACCCCGAGAAGCCGAACGAGACGAGCTGGTACTCGCGCCGCTCCCCGGGCGAGAGGTTCGCCGTCCGGAGCGTCGCGAACTCGGAGGCGTAGGAAGACCCGCCGACGAGCGCGCCTTCTGGAAGCGGGAGACGCGCGGGCTCGAGGTCCTCGCCTCCCACCTTCGCCCGCGCGACGAGCGCGCCCTCGTCGATCGAGTACGAGGCCAGGACGGGCTTCGCGACGATCTGCCGGTAGGTCGCTCGCTTGAACTCGCCCATGGACCCCGTCTCGAGCGTCATCGCCGACGGAGCGTCGTACCCGCCCGACGGCCGCGTGTGGGCCCCGATCCGGTACCCGCCCTCGTCGCGCGTGACGACGAAGTCCTCCCACCCCGCGTCGGCGCCGCGGAACCGGAGACGGAACCGTCCGCGTGCCACGACCTCGCCCGGAAGCTCAAGCTCCGGAACCGACATCCTCGACTCCGCGGGCGATTCCGCCGACGCCGCGCCGCCCGACGCGCGCGCCCGGACGTCCGCGAGAAGTAGGTCGAGATCGGCGCGCGAGAAGCGCCTCCCCCTCAGGAACACCTCCTCGACCTCCGCGGCGGCGCGGACGTCCTCGAGCGGATTCCCGCGCACGAGGACCATCGACGCCGTCTTCCCCGGCGCGATCGAACCGAGCCGCTCCTCCACGCCGAGAAATCGAGCGGGAACGATGGTCGCGGCGCGGAGGACGTCCGCGGGCGGGATCCCGCACGAGGCGAAGATCTGGAGCTCGTCGTGGAGAGAGTAGCCCGCCACGAGATAAGGGTTCCCGAGGTCGGTGCCGGCGAGGAGCGGGACGCCGCACTCGTGGAGGTCGCGGACGAACGACCTCATCTCGGGGAGGACGCGCTTCACGCTCGACATCCCGCGGTAGGCGCCCGATCGCCAGAATCCTTTCACGAACTCGGGCACGAGACCGAGCTTCGGGTCGTTCACGACGGCGGGATCGTCCATCCGCGTTAGGCGCTCGAGGACGACGAGCGTCGGGCACTGGTGCTGGCCGGCCGCCTTCACCTCCTTCAAGAGCCGCGCGAGCGCGCCGCGGTCGGCTCTTCCGTACTGCGCCCAGTCCTCGAACGTCGAGATCCCGTTCCGCTTCGCCGCGGGGTCCGCTCCGGCGAGCCGGGCGATCTCGGGTCCGAACGCGAGGAGGTGCTCGTTCGACGCCTGCCCGGCCGCAAGCGACTCTGTGAGCGTCACCGCCTCGGGGACGTGCCCGACCACCTTCAGCCCGCGCGACCGCGCCTCGTCGAGGATCGAGAGATAGGTCTCTTTCGAAAGCCGGCTGTAGACCTTGATCTGGTCGACGCCCAGCTCAGCGAGGCGCCGCACCGCCGCCCGGCCCTTTTCCGGAGTCTCGCAGATCTCGGTGACGGGCCACGTGGGAGGCGGGCCATCGAGGAGCGGGCCCGTCACGAAGAGGTCGGGACCGATCGCGGCGCCCTCAGCGAACGACGCCCGCGTCGAGATCGCCTGCTCGGCGAAGGCACCCATGTCGCGGGCCGCGGTGACGCCGTTCGCGACGAGGAGCGGCCCCATCGTCGCGGGGTCGAAGAGGTGGACGTGCGCGTCGAAGAGGCCGGGCAAAAGACAGCGCCCCGAGCCGTCGACGACGCCCGCCCCGTCCGGCACGGGCGTCGACGAGCGCGGGCCGACGGCGGCGATGCGGCCGCCCTCGACGATCACCGTGCGGTCGCGGAGTAGGCTTCCGCTCTCGACGTCGACGACGTGGGCGCCGACGACGGCGAGCCGCGCGGGCGGATTCTTCTGCGGACCGACGGAGAGAACGAAAAGCGCGATGACGGCATGGACAAGGATCATGGGCGCGCCTCCTCGACTGGGCTTCCGGCGGTTCGGCCGCCGCGCGGAATGGGGCGCGGCCGGTCAGGGAAAGTAACGCGAAATCGCGGCGCCGAACACGCGGGCGACCGGCGCCGGGAGCCTTTTCCACGCCGCAGCGGCGAGGGCGAATCGGGGGTTCCCGGGGTGCACGTCGGGAACGGGCCCTTCGTCGAGGAGGAGGTACTGGTAGTGGAGCGGCGTCGGCTCGAAGCCCTGGTTCTTCTTGAAGTCGAAGGCGCCCGTCTCGCGGCGGCTCCGTCCGAAGTCGAAGCGGGCCATCCCGCGCTTCACGCCCTCCTCCATGAGCTTTAGGTACATGAAGTTGTTCGGATGGAGCGGGCCCGTGCGCGCGAGCGAGCCCGAGTAGTACGGGACGACCGTGTCGCGGAAGAAGAACGTCATGACCGCGGCGATCGCGCGGCCGTCTTTGCGGACCGTGAGCACGTCGGCGCCCGGGCCGAACGAGTCGAGGAGCGCCGCGAGGAAACGCTTCGGCAAGGGCGGCGAGCCGAGGTCGCGCTTGTTGACGACGAAGAGGTCGAAGAACTCGTCGAAAGCCGATCGCCCCATCTCGGCGACGAGGCCGTGCCGCTCGGACGCCTGCCGCGCCGCGGCGCGCGCCTTCCGCGGCAGCATCGCGGGGCAATCGTCGGGGCTCCTCGGGAGGTCGCGGAGGAACGTGACGTAGAGGTCCTTCCTGTTGAAACCGTAGTCGACCGGGTCGCGGCTCCGGATCTCGACGAACGCCGCCCCGCGCGAGCGCGCGAGGCGCTCGGCCTCGGCGAGGAGCGCCCGCTCGGCCGCCGAGTCCTCGGCCACGATGCCGCCGTAGACGGCGAACGGGGCCGAAAGGAGAAAGCGCCGGCGGAACGGGTTCTTCACTTCCCAGAGCGGGAATGCGCCGCGGAGCCGGCCCTCGCCGTCCTCGGCCACGAGGTCGAGCGACGTGAACGGGAACGACCGGCGCACGGCGTCGCGCCACGCTTCGAGGTGGAAGGGCGTCCCGCGCGGCGACGCGAGGACGAGCGCGTCCCACGCCGCGCGATCGGCGCCGGTCGCGGGACGGACGCGGAGGGTTCGCCCCGCGGTCGGCCTCCTCGCCTGTCCCGCCTCGGCCGGATCAGCCACCGCTCAACCCCTCCCGCGCCGCCGGGCGCGCGCCTCGCTCGTTCGAGCGTCCGCCCGGCGCGCTTCCGGGCAAGAGATCGTAGAGCCGGACGGTCGGACCGGGTCTCGTCGCGGATTCCGGGACGACGTGGATCGGCTCGAGCGCCTCGAGCTCGTCGTAGAACTTCGCGAACTTGGGCCACCGCTCGCGCCACTCCGGGCTCTCCGCCCTGCGGTAGGTCTTGCTCGTCGTCACGACGAACCGGATCCCCTCTTTCCTGTACTCATCGAGCGGCTTCGGCTCGCGCACGGCGTACGGGTTGCCCATGTCCCGATCGTGGGGCGTCGCGCCGTAGGAGCCGTCCGGCCGCTCGCGGTGCTCCCACCAGGGCTCGTCCAGCTCGATCACGTAGAAGGTGCGCCGGCGCGACTCCTCGGCCGCTCGGATCATGAGCTCGTACTGCCGAGCCCGGTGCACCTCGAACGCGCTCTCGCCCGGCCGCGAGGCCGCGATCGCGTGGAGCTCTCGCGCGCGGACCGTGTCGTTCGCGAGCGGGACCCAGCCCTTGTCGTTCAGGATCCGCGCGCCCTGCTGCACGTTTGCCTCGATCCACCGCGCCATTTCCGTTCGCGTGTCGAGCCGCGACGCGACCGCGGCGTCCCGAACGACGACGAAGGCGCCCGGCGCGACGAGAACGAGTGGAACGGCGAGGCGGAGCGCGAGCGGGACGCGGTCGGGGAGCCCGCGAGCGAGCGCTCCGGCGAGGAGAGCCGCGAGGATCGGGTAAGCGACGTTCAGGTGCCGCGCCTCGATCGGCTCGAACGTCCACACTCCCGAAAGGGAGACGAACGCGACGAACGCGACGGCGAGGATCCGGTCCGCCGGCCGCTCGGACGCGAGAGCGAAGAAGGCCGCGAGGACGGAGGAGACCCCGATCACGGGCCCGAGCCCGTTCCACGAGAGGAGCGTCTCGAAGAAGCTCGCGAGCTGGCCCGCGAAGCGAGGGAAGACCGCGGCGGGCGCCCCTGCGAGGAGCGCGAGACACGCGGCGGCGAGCGCCACGCGGATCGCGCGCCGCACGCCCCCGGACGGGGCGCGCATCGCCCGGAGCGCGCGGCGGGCGAGGAGGAAGAGGCCGAACGCCGCGCTCGCGAGCACGGCGGTGGACGCGATCCTCCGCGGCTTGAAATCGAGCCCGAAGGCGAGGTCGAGCGGGTCGGTGAGCGGGCGGACGCGGAGCCTCTTCGCCATGAGGTCGATGCGGCCCCGCAGGTTCAAGTCGTACCAGGTCGGATCGAGGAAGTTGAACGGGCTCCCGACGAAGAAGAACGCGAGGAAGAGGACGAGCGCGAGGAGGAGGAGCGCGAACGCGCGCGCATCGCGGCGCACGGGCCGGGACGGATCGCCGGGACCGCGCTCCGCGGCCGCGAACGCGGCGACGACGAGCGGCGGCAGGAGGAAGATCGGGTAGTACTTCACCGCCATCCCGAGCCCCATGAAAACGCCGGCTCCGGCGGCGTCGGCGGCGCGGCCGTTCTCGGCGAACCGGATCATCGAGAGGAGCGAGAGAATCACGAAGAACGCGCAGGGCACGTCCTCCTTCACGTCCTGGCTCGTCGCAACGTGGCCGATCGCGAGCGCGAGGAAAAGCGCCGCCGCGAGCCCCGCCCAGGCCGACTTCGCGGCCCGCGCGGCGAGGACGTGCAAGGCGACGACGCTCGCGACGCCGAAGGCCGCGACCGTGAGGCGCCCGATGAGATAGAAGGGCCCCGAGTCGAGGAAGAACGAGACCGCGAATTCCTCGACGCTCGAGAAGAGGCCGATCGCCGACCCCGCGATGTAGTAGAGGCCGTACTGGAAGAAGAGGATGTACATGAGGAGCGCGGGCTTGTGGAACCAGTGCGGATTCAGGTCCCCGCTCCCGAAGGCGACCGCCCGCTTCACGAAGTGAGCCTCGTCCGGATAGAACGAGAACGGCAGCCCGTGCGAGATGCCGAAGAGCCGCGCCGCGGCGGCGAGGACGGCGAGCGCGGCGAGCGCGGCGAGGATCGCCCGGGCCGGGCGGGGCCCTTTCGTCGTCACCGCCGCGATCTCCTCCCCGCCGCTCCTCGTCGCGTCCCCCCGGCCGTTCGCCAAGGCGGACGGGGGCGTCATTCGATGAACTCCTCGACCTGGTACTCCTTGAGGCCCCGGGCGTGCGTGAAGATCATGATCTCGCCCAAGAGTCCGATCGAGATCGTCTGGAATCCGAGCACCATGAGAAGCACGCCGAGGATGAGGAGCGGACGGTCCGCGATCTTGTCGTCGAACGCGATCTTCAGCACCGCGAGGTAGACGTTGATGGCGAGCCCGACGGCGACGAACGCGAGGCCGCAAAGGCCGAAGAAGCGGAGAGGCCTCTTCATGAAGCGCAGCAGGAAGAACATCGTGAGGATGTCGAAGAACCGGCGCACGTAGACGCCGAACCCGAAGAAGCCGGTCTTCCCCTGCTCCTCGCGGTGCCGGACCTTCACCTCCGTGACCTTGAAGCCCTGCCGCTCGGCGATCACCGGCAGGAACCGGAAGAGCTCTCCGTAGATCGACACGTCCTCGAGGACGCGCCGCTTGAGGGCCCGGAGGCTGCAGTTGAGATCGTGGAGCCGGCTCTTCGTGATGAGACGGGTCACCCCGTTGAAGATGCGAGACTGGATGCGGTTCAAGAGCGGGTCGACTCTCGGGTGCCGCCAGGCGGCGACGCAGTCGAAGCCCTGCTCGAGCGCGCGCAGCATCTTCGCGATCTCGCTCGGATGGACCTGGAGGTAGGGCGGGCTCGTGAAGATGACGGCGCCTTCCGCCTTTTCGAAGCCGGCCGAGAGCGCGACCGATTCGCCGAACCGGTGGTTGAACCGGACGACCTTCACCGGGTAGCCCTGGGTCGCGGCGTGCCGGAGCGCCGCGTCGAGCGGATCGCCCACGCCGTCGTCGACGAAGACGAACTCGCACGACTTCCCCATCCTCCGGAGCTCGTCGCCGAAACCCTTCACGATCGCCGCGAGCGCCGAGTCGCCGGACGGCACGGGGACGATGATCGAGACGTCGACGGATCGTCCGGCGGCGGGCGGGGCGGCGGGCGTTGCCGCCGCGGGCTTCAGGTCGGGGGTCTCCATGCCTATCGGACGCGGCTCACGCCGCGGCCTCCGGCGACATGCGCAAGTAGCTCCCGCTCACGGCGTCGCGCGGGTGGTAGTCCCCCATCTTCAGGATCAGCTCGGAAAGGAGGCCCGAAGCGAGGAAGTGGAACGCGAGCGCGAAGAAGAGGATCGCGATCGACGGGAGGACGACGGAGTAGTCCCCGGGACCGTCGGGCGAGGGGTCGTAGACCCCGCCGAGGAACGCCCCGCCGAGGAACGTGCTCGCGAGGAAGAAGAACGGCAGCGACAGCACGCCGAACCAGTGCGACGGCCGCGTCACGAACGAGACGATCATCTTGATCGTCATGAGGTCGAGGAGGACCTTGATCGTCCGGGAGATGCCGTACTTGCTCTTCCCGAACCGCCGCGGGTGGTGCGTCACCTCGATCTCGGCGACGCGCGCCCCCGTGATCGTCGCGACCGCCGGGATGAAGCGGTGCATGTCGGAGTAGAGCGGGATGCGCTTCAGGATCGCGGCGTCGATCGCTTTCAGGGTGCATCCGTAGTCGTGGATCCGGGTCCCCGTGATGAGCCCCACGAGCCAGTTCGCGACCCGCGACGGAAGCCTCCGCGAGAGGAACCGGTCGCGGCGGCGGCGGCGCCACCCGCAGACGACGCTGAACCCCTCCCGCATCTTCGCGAGGAGACGCGCGATGTCGGCCGGGTCGTTCTGGAGATCCCCGTCGAGCAGGACGATCACGCGACCGCGCGCGCGCTCGATCCCGGCCGCGAGCGCCGCCGTCTGCCCGAAGTTCCGCCTCAGACGGAGAATGCGGATGGGCACGTCGGCCGACGCGTCGCGGAGGGAAAGGAGCCTCTCCGCCGTCGCGTCGGTCGATCCGTCGTCGACGAAGACGACCTCGTGCGTTCCCGGGATCGCGGCCAGCGCCTCCTTGATCTTCGCCCCGAGCGGAGGAACGCTCTCCTCCTCGTTCAGGACGGGGATGACGAGCGAGAGTTCGATCGGGGGTTTCGAGGACAACGGTCGCTTGCCTCCGGGCGCTCCGGGCAGAAGCCGGCGTCCGCCGCCCGGGCGAGTCGCGGGGGCGCCGGCAAAGGGCGGCGGGGTCGCGCACGCGACGAGACCCGCGGGATCATCGCGCGTCGAGGCGGGATCGGCGGCGTTCGCCCGCGACCCGCACCCCGTACTTTTATCGTGGCGTGCGGGCCGGAAACGCTTCTTCGGCGCACGCGCGATTCTAAATGAAGCCCCCCCACTGTCAACGCGCCCGGATCGCCGCGCTGACACCGCAAACCGAAGGGGCGTTGGAGCGTGCGCCGACCGGCGGCTTGCCTCGCCCGAGGGCCGATGACTAGAATGCGACTCGACCACGGGCCACGCGATCGGATCCGGCAGCGTCAGCGCGGCGCGGCCGGGCACGGGGATATCAGCCAACGGACGTCGAGACGCGTCGACGGTCAGGATCCGCGGCGCCTCGAGACGGGACGCACCATCCGGCGGAAGAGTCCGGCGCTCACGGACTTTCCGCCGGGCGATCCCGGAGTTCGCGCCGGGAACGCCCTTTGCGGACGAGGACACTCGCGCGCGAGCGGGCGTCGCGGCGCCGGGAAGCGACCCCCGCTCGCGGCACGCGGCGGACACCGTTCGGAGATGAGGCGACCACCATGGGCGGCGACGGGACGGCGATCCTGCTCGTCTCGGAGGATCCGCACCTTCTCTCCCTCGTGCCGGCGATCGAGGGAGCGGGCGTCGCCGTCGCCGTCGTGCCGAACGTCTTCGAGGCGATCGTCGCGTTCTCGAGCCGCCCCGCCGAGGCCGTCCTGATCGACCTCCGGGACGTCGATCCGCGCGGGCTCGAGATCGTCCCGGCCATCCGGAAGATCGCTCCCGCGACGCCGGTAATCCTCCTCTTCTCGCCGGTCGAGCGCGAAGCGCTCGCGCACGGCATCGCGCTCGGCGCGAGCGGCGCCCTTCCCAAGCCGTTCTACGTCTCCGAGGCCCTCGCACTGGCCCGGCGGCCCGCGCCTCCGAGGCTTGAGGGCCCCCCACAGGAAGCGAGCGGCGAGACGTCGCCTCGTCCCGTCCCCGAGCCCGCGCCACCGCGAGAGGCGCCGCGCGAGGCGCCCCCCCTCCCGGCGGCGCCGTCCGGAAACGCGCCGTCGGGCGCGCCCCTCTCGGCGGATCCGCTCGAGCTCCTCGCCGGCGGCGTCGCGCACGAGATCAACAACCCGCTCGCGATCATTTCGGGCTGGCTCCAGATGCTGAAGAGCGAGGCCGCCCCGGACGACCCGCGCCACCGCACCTACGCAATCGTCCTCGACGAAGTGGAGAGGATCGCGTCCATCGTGCGCGATCTCCTCCGCTTCTCGCTGCGGGAGGCGCCGCGGCTCGCGCCCCTCGAGATCGAGCCCCTCCTCCGCGAGGCCGCGGCGTTCGCGGGCGAGGACGAGTCGCTCGCGCACCTCGTCGTCCGGACCGACGCCGAGCCGGGCCTCCCGCCGGTGTCGGGCGATCGCGAGCAGCTACGCGACGTTTTCCGCGAGCTCGTGCGGAACGCGGGGTCCGCGACGCGGGGGCGGGCGGGGCACCTCTCGATACGGGCGCGCCGGGCGGGCTCCGATCCCGGACGGGTCGAGATCTCCTTCGAGGACGACGGCCCCGGAGTCCCCGCGTCGCACGTGCCGCGCGTCTTCGAGCCCTTCTTCAGCACGTTTTCCGGCCCCGGCCGTCGCGGACTCGGGCTCAGCATGGCCCGCGGCGTCGCGCGCGCGCACGGCGGCGACCTCGCGATCGAACCGGCCGGCGGGCTCGGCTGCCGCGTCCGGATCACGCTCGCGGTCGCGCCGCCGGTCGACGCGGCCGCGGTCGGGGCGGGCGGGCGGCCGGGCGCCGCAGGGGCGACCTGAGCCGAGAGAGAGCGAGAGATAGAGAGAGAAAAGGTCCTTTCTTTCCGCGAATCCTCTTGCGTCGCGGCGCTGCATGCTTAGAATCCTCCGCCAGAATTCATCGAATTCGCGGCGGCGTCCCCCTTCCCGCGGGCGGCGGGATTCCGGCGGATCCGCGCGCGAACGGAGGGCGGTCCGCGAGACGGGACGCCGGCGCGCCGCCGGGCGGCGAGCGCGATCGGCCGGGTCCGGGGAGGGACGTGAGCCGTGCACATCACACCGCAGTCGGGGGCTGCTTCCACTTCGTCTTCGTCCGGTTACGACGACGATCCCATCGTGCTCGTCGACGACGAGGAGAAGCTCGGGGAGATGCTCGCCGAGATCGTGACCAAGGCCGGCTACCCGGTCCGCCGGTTCGCCGACCCCGCGCGCGCGCTCACGTTCGTCCGCGAGAGGAAGCCGCAGCTCCTCCTCACCGACCTCAAGATGCCCGGCATGGGCGGGCTCGAGCTCGCGACGCGGGCGAGGGAGGTCGTCCCCGATCTCCCCGTCGTGATCCTGACCGGCTACGCGTCGATCGACACCGCGGTGCGCGCGCTGCGGAACGGCATCGACGATTACCTGACGAAGCCGTTCACGTTCGACGAGCTGACGAAGGTGCTCGACCGAGTGCTGCGCTCGCGGCGGCTCGAGAAGGAGAACCGCCGGCTCGTCGAGCAGCTCCAGCGCTCGAACCAGGAGCTCCTGGCGCACAAGCGCCGGCTCACGTCGGAGGTCGAGTCGGCGAACGTCGAGCTCCGCGAGGCGAACTCGAGGCTCACGCGCATCGTCCAGGACCTCGGGCTCCTCCACCGCGTCGCCCAGCTCTCGACGACGACTCGCGAGAAGCGGCAGCTCCTCGAGGAAGCTCTCGGCTCGGTCTGCGACCGGCTCCGCGCCGAGCTCGGCAGCATCCTCGTGGCGCAGGAGGGCGAGCTCATCGCCTTCGCGGTCTTCGGCGACCGCTCTCGCGACATCCTGAACCTCCGCCGCCCGATCCACGGCGGCATCGCGGGAACGGTCTTCGAGACCGGCCGCCCCCTCTTCTCGGGCTACGAGCCCGACGAGACGGCGAACCGCCTCCTCGCCCGCCGGCCGCGCTACCAGTCGGGCCAGTTCGTCTCGACTCCCATCACCGCGCGCGGGCGGGTCATCGGAGTCCTCTCGGTGGCCGACCGCGCGGACGACCTCCCGTTCACGAAGGAGGACGCGGGGCTCCTCGAGACGGCCGCGAGCGAAATCGGCGTCGCGTTCGACAACCTCCGCCAGGAGGAGGAGCGACGCGAGGACTCGATCCAGACGATCCGGACGCTCGTCGAGGCGTTCGAGGCCAAGTCTCCCGGGTTCAGAGGGCACAGCGGCCGCGTCGCGCGGCTCGTGCAGAAATACGCCGAGCGCGAGGGGCTCGGCGACGACGACCGCCGAAGGCTCGTCCAGGCCGCCTACCTTCACGACGTGGGGAAGGTCGCGATCCCGGAGACGATCCTCTCGAAGAACGGAACGCTCACCGAGGACGAGTACCGCGTCGTGAAGGAGCACCCGGTCATCGGGGCGAGCATCCTCCGGCACCTCGAGTTCCTGGCGGACGTCCGCCCGATCGTGCGGGCGCACCACGAGCGATGGGACGGCTGCGGGTATCCCGACGGGCTGAAGGGCCACGACATCCCTCGCCTCGCCGCGATCCTCGCGGTCGCCGACACGTGGGACGCGATGCTGAACGAGCGCCCCTACCGGCCTCCGCTCACGCGGGACGAGGCGCTCTCGGAGATCCGGGAGGCCGCGGGCCGCCAGTTCGACCCCGACGTCGTCGAGACGTTCCTCTCGATCCTGCGTCCGGCCGGGGCGACGGCGCTGCGCTATAATTGAGCGCCGGCGCCGGCGGCCCCGGGGCTTCAAGCGTCAGCGCCGCGGAGACCCCCCCGAGCGACATTTCTCCCGTCGAGCGCCGGCGAGCCGCGAACGCGATGGCAGAGCGACCCGACGGGCCCGTTCTCGTCCTGGGGCCGGACTTCGGCCCGAAGGGGGAGCCGTCTCCCCTCCGCGGGAGCGAGATCGGCGCCGAGGTCTCGGTCGTGTCCTCGCCGTTCGAGGCTCTTCTCGCGCTCGAGCTCGAGCGCGGCGCGCGCCCCCGCGGGCTTGTCTGGTCCCTCTCGGAGTTCGGCCCTTCCGAGCGCGCTTTCCTCAAGACGCTCCGCGGCGGGCACCCCTCGCTTCCCGTGGTCGCGCTCGTGCCGCAGGCTCTCGTCCCGCGGGCGGAGGAGATGCGCGGCGTCGGCCTGACGGACGTCCTCGTCCGCCCGGTGGCACCGGGCGAGGTGCGCCGGACTCTCGGTCTCCCTCCGCGCGCCGCCGCCCGCGACGCCCGTCCCCTCGCCTCGCCCCCCCCGGACGGCCCTTCCTCCGCCACGCCCCACCGCGACCGAGCGCTCCGCGAGGCCTTCGACTACCTGACGCGCCACCTGGACGACGCGGAGGCCCTCGTCGAGGGGGCCCTCAACCTCGGGCTGTCGCTTGTCCGGGCGAGCCGCGGCTCGGTCATGCTCCTCGACGAGCGGACGGGCACGCTCTCCATCCAACGCGCGATCGGCATCCCGGACGACGTCCGGCGCGTAGAGCGAGTCCGCCTCGGCGAGGGGATCGCGGGCCTCGTCGCCCGATCGGGCGCTCCCCTCCTCGTGCGCGACGTCGAGGCGGAGCCGGTCTTCCGCGCGCTGAACGGCGACCGAGGCTATCGCACGGCGTCGTTCATCTCGGTCCCGCTCAAGTCGCTGTCGCAGGTCCTGGGAGTCCTCAACGTGGCGGACCGCGTCGACGGCGCGCCGTTCGGCGAGGACGACCTCGAGGCCCTCCTCGCGCTCGCGACGCTCGCCGGCCGCTCCATCCAGAACGCCCGCCTCCTCGAGAAGATGGAGGCGCTCTCGATGGTCGACGAATTGACCGGGCTCTACAACCGGAGGTTCTTCGACCGCGGCATCGAGACGGAGATCACGCGCGCGCGGCGGTATCGGCGGCACCTGACGCTCGCGATCCTCGACGTCGACCACTTCAAGCGCTACAACGACGACGCCGGCTACCTCCTCGGCGACGAGGTGTTGAAGGGCGTCGCGGGCCTCGTCCGCGCGAATTTCCGCAAGACCGACGTCGTGGCCCGCTGGGGCGGCGAGGAGTTCGCCGTCATCCTCCCCGAGTGTGGCAAGAGCGAGGCGGGCGAGCTCGGCGCGCTCCATTTCGCCGAGCGCGTGCGGCGCGCGGTCGAGGAGCACCCCTTCCCGAGGTGCGACACGATGCCGGGCGGGCGCATCACGATCTCGGGCGGCGTGGCCGAGTTTCCGACCGACGCCGCGACGCCGCACGAGCTTCTCTCGCGGGCCAACCACGCGTTGAAGTTCGCGAAGCGCCACGGCCGGAACCGCATCGTCGTCTTCGCTCCCGACCTCTGACCGGCGAGCCCGGTCCGATCCGGCTCCGGTGCGGAGAAATCGGACCGGCGGCGACCGGCGCGAGGCCCACAATTCTCGACAGGCGGGCGCCCTCCTTCCGCCCAACGTCCGCCGCCGCCTCGCCCTGCGCACAATCCGAACGGGCGCACGGCACGTCCAATTCTCGCGACATCCGCGCTAAAGAGCCCTCCGGCCGCTTCCGATAGTTCCGTCGCTCGGCGCCGGCCCGCCGCGTCCGCGTCCGAGCGAGAAGGGAACCGGATGCCCGAGAAGATGTCGGTCCTCGTCGTCGACGACGACGCGATGATCCGGGACCTCTTGCCCGAGATCCTCACCGGGGACCGGTTCGACGTCTCGACCGCGGCGACGGGCGCGGAGGGCCTCGAAGCCGCGCGCCGGCGGCGCTTCGCGATCGTCGTGACCGATCTCAAGCTCCCGGACATCGACGGGACTCGCCTCCTCAAGACCATCACCGCGGAGAGCCCCGGCACGGTGGTCCTCGCCATGACGGGCAAGGGGACCATCCGGGACGCCGTCAAGCTCATGCGCGAGGGGGCCTTCGACGTCCTGCCGAAGCCGTTCGGGATCGACGAGCTGAAGCTCGCCATCGAGAAGGCCGGCCGCCACCACGAGTTCCAGCAGAGCCACGACGACCTGAAGCGGCGGGTCGAGACCTCCGAGAAGATGGCGGCGATCGGCCGGCTCGCGGCCGGCGTCGCGCACGAGCTCAACAACCCGCTCGACGGCGTCCTCAGGTTCGTCAACCTCTCGCTCGACCAGCTCCATCGGGCGGCGCCGGCGATCTCGTCCGTCGCGCACTACCTCGAGGACGCGAAGACGGGCCTCAAGCGCATGGCCGACATCGTGAAGACGCTCCTCTCGTACTCGCGCAACGTCGCCGTCGAGCACGAGCCTCAGGAGCTGCGCGGCATGCTCACCGACGTCTTGACGGGCCTCTCGCACTGCAACGGCCGGAGCCTCGTCCAGGTTCGCCAGCTCGTTCCGGCGCGGGGGCTCCTCGTGCCGTCCGGCCTGTACCAGGTGCTCGCGAACCTCGTGAAGAACGCGTTCGACGCGATGGAGTCCGGCGGGGTCTTGACGCTCTTCGCGCGAGAGGAGGGCGAGATCGTGGTGATCGAGGTGACCGACAGCGGCGTCGGGATCTCCGACGAGGCGCAGAAGCGCATCTTCGAGCCGTTCTTCACGACCAAGCCGGTCGGGAAGGGAACCGGCCTCGGCCTCGCGATCACGGCTCAGATCGTCGAGCGCTTCGGGGGGACGATCCGGGTCGAGAGCCGCGTCGGCGCCGGGACGACGTTCCGGGTCACGATCCCGCGCCCGCCCGCCGGCGGCGCCGGCGTCGCGCCGCCGACGGGGATGGAGACGGGCTCGTGACGGACCGGCACACGGCGGACGCCGGCCGGGCGGATGGAAAGAACGGAGTCGCAGACTCGAAGGGTGACATGGAAACGAGCAGAGAATCGAGCCGAGGGCGCATCCTGGTCGTCGACGACGATCCGATCATCCTGAAGTCGCTCTCCGAGATGCTGCGCCTCGAGGGCCACGAGGTCGGCGAGGCGAAGGGAGCGATCGAGGCGCTCGAGCAGTTGAAGGAGATCGCCTACGACCTCGTCCTCTCGGACATCAGCATGCCCGAGGTCGACGGCCTGAAGCTCTTGAAGGAGATCAAGTCCCGCCACGCCCAGGTCGGCGTCGTCCTCATGACCGGCTTCGGCACGATCGAAGGCGCGGTCGACGCGATGAGGCACGGCGCGTTCCACTACGTCACGAAGCCGGTCGTCGACGACGAGGTGCGCCTCGTCATCGAGCGGGCGCTCGAGTCTCAGTCGCTCCGCACCGAGAACGAGAGCCTGAAGCAGCGCCTCGACATCGCCTACAACTTCGACAACATCGTCGGCCGCGACCACAAGATGCAGCGCATCTTCGAGACCATCAAGATGGTCGCGGACACGAAGGCCACCGTCCTCATCACGGGCGAGTCGGGGACGGGCAAGACGATGATCGCGCGCGCGATCCACCACAACTCGAGCCGGCGCAACAAGCGCTTCATCGAGGTCAACTGCGGCGCGCTGCCCGAGACCCTCCTCGAGAGCGAGCTCTTCGGCCACACGCGCGGCGCGTTCACGGGCGCGTTCAAGGACAAGATCGGGAAGTTCCAGCTCGCCGACAAGGGGACGATCTTCCTCGACGAGATCTCGACGGCGAGCCCGAGCTTCCAGGTGAAGCTCCTCCGCGTCCTGCAAGACCGCGAGTTCGAGCGAGTCGGCCAGCACGAGACGATCAAGGTCGACGTGCGCATCATCCTCGCGACCAACATCGACCTCGAGCGCGAGGTCCACAAGGGGACGTTCCGCGAGGACCTCTTTTACCGCATCAACGTCGTGTCGATCGCCATCCCGCCCCTCCGCGAGCGCCTGAGCGACATCAAGCCCCTCGCCGAGATGTTCCTGCAGAAGTGCGCCAAGGAGAACGAGCGGTCGATCGCCGAATTCACCGACGAGGCAATGAAGAAGATGCACGAGTACACGTGGCCCGGCAACGTCCGCGAGCTCGAGAACGCGGTCGAGCGCGCGGTCGTCCTTTCCGCCGCCGCCTCCGACGCGATCGACGTGAAGGACCTGCCCCCGAACGTCCAGAGCCCGCCGATCGTGAACCCGATCATCACCGAGGACCAGGTCCTCCCGCTCAAGGAGGCGATGAAGGACCCGGAGCGCCGCATCATCGAGACCGCGCTCCGCGCGAACAAGTGGAACCGCCAGAAGACGGCCAAGATGCTCCAGGTCAACCGCACCACGCTCTTCAACAAGATGAAGAAGTACGGGCTCCTGGCCGAGTGAGACGAGGAAGGCCGCGAGTGGGTGAGAGCGGAGCGGATCCCGCGGGCGGCGCCGTGCTAAGCTTCGCGCGGCTCCGGCGCGCGTCGACGTCGTCCCGAAGGAGAGTCTCGTGCCCCGCGGCCGCCCCATCGCCGGAGATGCCCTCCCCAACCTCGGCACCTTCAAGTCGACCCGGGAACGAGCCAGCATGAGCCCGTTCCGCAGCGCGCTTCTACTCCTCGCGCTCCTCGCGTCGGCCGCGCTCGCGGGCTGCGGTGGGGAGAAGGACCCGTTCCGGCGCGGCGAGGCGGCGCTCGCGGCCCGCGACGTCGGCACCGCGGCGCGCGAGTACCAGCGAGCCCTCGACCTCGACCAGAAGAACTACGACGCCCGCGTCCGGCTCGCCCACTGCTATCGCCTCCTGAACGACCGGGGCCGCGCGATCGACCAGTTCGAGAAGGCCTACGCCCAGAAGCCGGGCCTCCCCTACCCGCTCCTCTCGATCGTGCTCTGCCACTTCGAGGAGGGGCAGGCGGCCGCGGCGCAGAACCGGCGGGCGGACGCCGACGGCGCCTTCGAGCGGGCGCTCGTGTCGGGCGGGCGCCTGGCGGCGGCGTTCCCGAGCGAGGCCCGGGGCTACGAGCTCGCGGCGCGCGTCCACATCAGCCGCTTCGCCAACTACTACCAGGCGATCCGGAACATCCTGATCGACCATTTCAGCGACGCGGAGACCGACCGCATGCTCCGGCGCATGACGGCGGACCTCTACGCGCACGACTGGGGGCCGGTAAAGCGCGGGGCGCTGCGCGACTACTTCGATCGGGAGTTCCCGTTCCGGGACATCGACCCGCTCATGGCGGCGATCGACGACCTTCGGATCGAGTACGAGTCGGTGATCGGCGCGTTCCAGAACGCGCTCCGGCTCGACCCCACTCTCACGTCCGCCGCCCGCGATCTCGCGTCGATCCTCCTCGAGGTCGGGAGCCTCGACGAAAGCCGGACCGTGGCGCTGCACCTCCTCGAGACCGACCTCGCCCCGGTCGAGGAGTCCCTCGACCCCGACGAGAGGCGGAGCCGCGAGTCGGACATCAACCACGCGCACCGCCTCCTCGCGGAGATCGAGGAGCGGCGGGTCCAGGTCGACGCGATCGAGGAGCGCGAGCGGCGCCTGAAGCCGGCGGCCCCCGGAGGAGAGGCGTCCGGCGACGACGAGCCCGCGCGGATCACGCGAAAAGAGCGCT
>Ga0187892_10000279_pt1 | contig 136688 bp, 129 predicted proteins | sample MA1701073metaG_FD_139345 | JGI IMG/M metagenome (GOLD analysis project Ga0187892, IMG submission 139345) | Bio-ooze microbial communities from a basaltic lava cave in the Kipuka Kanohina Cave System on the Island of Hawaii, USA - MA170107-3 metaG ... | reverse complement strand
ACTGAAGGCATGTCCGATGGTCCGCATGATTGTACCTTTGATACCAAAATGGTTCCATGCAAATGTCATCATTAAACGATACATATTGGGATGATTATGCAGCAGGTTTTGCTTCACATAGCAATGAGGAAATGGCAAAATTCATCAGAGATTTGGCTTTGTCACTAAGAGCATCTAGTGTTCTGGAGGTGGGATGTAGTGCTGGAAATGATCTGAGATTATTTTCAAACCAGATTTCTGTAGGTGGGATTGACAATAATGAACATGCAATATCAAAGGCAAAGGAAAATCTCCCGCAGTTTGAGTTCAAATTTGGTTCAATTACATCAATACCATATGAATCATCATCATTTGATTTCGTATTTACAAGAAACACGCTAAACTACATTGAAGATTCTGATTTGCAAAGTGGATTAGACGAGCTGTTCAGAGTTTCAAAGAAATACATTATGAATATTGAGCTGTTCTCAGAAGACGATTCCATCATAGACGACACTCCAATTAAGACGATTGGAAGAAACATGAAAAATCGATGGTCCAGTTATCAAGTAAAGATAATTAGTAATGTTGAGATGCATTATGAAATTGATCCAAAAAAATCACGATTTGTTTTAATTAGAAAAATTTAGTGTGGGCATAGCCAATTTATTGGTCATTGATTGTTATTTTTTCTTTGCTTCCTCGGCTTTTTTCTTTGCTTCTGATTTCAGTTGTTCTAGCTTTTTCTTTGCCTCTAGTTTCATTTGTTCTAGTTTCTTTTGTGCATCAAGTTTCTTTTGTTCTAGTGTCTTTGTATCTGGCTTTGTTTCAGTTTTCGTGTCTGGTTTTGGATCAGATTTGGTCACATCTTTGCTGGTAGCAGACTTTGCTGCGCCTGATGATTGATAGTTCCAGAGTTGTTCTCCATTGAACTTGATTCTTGCCAATCCTTGCTTGCCAATCTCTTGAACTACAGGTGGCAGAGGGTCGTACAACAATGGTTTTGAGAACTTTTGCCCGTCGGTTATCATCCAATGTATTAGATGAATTAGCGCTTTGGCCTTATCTTTGTCTTTGATTACTTGCCCAATATCCTCGTACACAAGCAAATAAGTGAAGCTTGCAACGGGATATGAATTTTCTCCAGGCGCATTGGTGATGCTTACTTCGCTCCAATCAGATTCTGCTTTTGGCAATTGATCTATTGAGAATGCATTTACTGCCGCAAAAACTGTTTCAAGATTTGGCTCTATGAATTTGGTCTTATCAGCATTCTGAAGGTATGCAAAAGTCATTTTATTCTGAAATGCATATGCTAGCTCCACATAACCAATCGCGTATTTTGTATTTCTTGTAGCCCAAGCAACTCCCTCGTTTCCTGCAGCACCGACTCCAGTTTGCCATGGAACGCTTTTTCCTTTACCAACCTTTTGTTCCCATTCTTTGCTTATTTTGGATAGATAGTCTGTAAAGACATAGGTTGTTCCAGAACCATCAGAGCGTCTTGTGACAACTATGTTTCTGTCAGGCAGCTTTATGTCCGGGTTGTTTTCCTGTATTTTTGGATCGTTCCATTTTTTTATCTTACCAAGATAAATGTCGGCTACATTTTCGCCTGTTAGCTTTAATCCACTTTTTGGAACCTCTGGGATATAGTATGCCATGACAACCGAACCAATCGCCTCTGGTATGTGCATTGTTCCAGGCACAAGGTCACTTTCTTTTTTAGAAAGAGGGGCATCAGATGTCCCAAAGTCCACAGTTTTTTCAGTGTGTTGTTTTACTCCTCCACCACTTCCAATTGATTGGTAGTTCAGGTTGACGTTTGGATAGAGCTTATTGTATTCTACACGCCATGTATCAATTAATGGGTATGGAAAGGTTGCCCCTGCGCCATTTATTTGAAATGTCTTGCTAGTTGTTGGTTTGTCAGGTACACTTGCTGCGTCAGCAGATAGATGTAGACTTGATGCAATAAGAATCAAACTTAGTGCTATTGAGATGCTTTTCTTCATTAAAATAGAGATTTCAGTTTATTATTTACAAATAGTCAGCATAGATTACATGATATCCATATACCTCTATTTGCCAACATAGTTAGAAGAAGTTTAAACATTTTTTTAATAAAATTCAGTAACATTTAGTTTTTTTAGAAATAAAAATAAAAAAATATAGTTTAGAATGTACCACTATGTAGTATACGATATTCATCGTATTATACAGAATCAATAAGGATTCTTCTTTAGTACTCGCAGACTGAGAGAATAACTAATGATTCCACAAAAAATAACAAACACATCTGTTATTGCGGTTATTGCAATAGTTACAATCGCTCTAGTGGTTGGTTTGTCACAAACACATACAACAACAGCACAGACAGCACCTACTGGTAACAATGTGTACGTCTTTGCTGAAGGCACTTATCCACAAGCTACATTCAAGTTCAGAGAGGCAATAGTAACGTATGACTTTCAAGCATTTACCCAAGTCAACAGTCTCTTTAACACAGCTGGTGGCGGCATTGCCCGATCAACTTCGCCAGAGTTTACACTACAGAGAATTGTAGGCGATACGCCATATCTGCACAAGGCAGTAGATCAGACATGGGAGAATTATGGGAGAGCCACAGCGTCAGAATACTCCTATAGGGAATTTGACGTTACCGTTGATTTTGTCCAAGCAGGGCAGCCGATGAGAACATTGTCATATGGCGGATGTGCTGTAACAAACTACAAGGTTACTACTGAGTTTGACAAAGAGGAAGGATATACAACTGGTGGTAAGACAGGTTTTGCCGTAATGGAGACATATACTTTCACTTGTAATGGATACAAAGCAACAGCGCCTACTTACGATGCGATGATCAAGGCAAAACAAAATGGAAATGGTAAACTAGCCACATAAAAACAAACAATTTTTTTATTTTTTATTTTTCAGAAATTATACTATGAATTGTTTCATTTATAACGACTTCAACTATATCACTTGAGTATTCTGCAGTCCTTCTAATATCTTCCAAAATGAACTTGATAGCAGTAGAGTTTTTTGATTCTCTCAATCCATACATGAATTCTTTTTCTTTTTCTACCACACTAACTATGTTTGCTGCAACCTTTTCGGCTAGCAAATGATCTTTTTTTGTCAGAGCTGAAATCGAGTTTTCAAAGCAATTTAGAGCGTCCGTACTTAGAGATTCAATCTCTTTTAGAGTTTTTGAATCAAGTGGTTCTTTTAGAAACTTTATTCTTTTTGCAATTAGTGCAGCATGATCTGATATCCGCTCAATGCGTGAAATAACAATTCTATAATTTAGACAGTCGGAGGGTTGTTCCAATCCAACATCATAAAGCATGCTTGCATTTTGGATTGCCAATATCAGAGTTCTCATCATATATAGGCTGAATCTGTCTACCTCATCATCCATTCTAACAACTTCTTCCCCGTATTCAACATCAAATTTTTTGAGTGCCTCTATCGCCTCCCGATGCATGTTCGCAGTCATAAGGTACATTCTTTTTAGTGCCACTTCAAATGTCAGCTCCGGCAATCTTGTAAGAATTTGAATGGTAATTGACTCTGAATCAGACTCTACTATTTCAGTTCCAATCATGGATTTGCGAACAAGGTCTTTTATTAGTCGAGAGTGTTCTGAGAGAATTTTTACTCCCTTTGATGTGATCTGGATTGTCTTGTATCCAGTAAGATAGAGAGCGATAATTTTTCGCCTTATTGACTCTTCAGAGTCTTTTTGGCTAATTGTGATAACCGCCTTTTTTGCTGGCTTTTCTGTGTCAAGGCCAGGAAAAAGTGTCATTGATCGATTAGCGTTTTTTATTATAGTCATATTGTCGCCATTTTTTATTCCAAGCTCATCAATCCATTTTTTGGGAAGTGAAATCGTATAGGTAGAGCCGCCGCTAATCTGTATACGTCTTGTCTGCTTGGTATCCTCCAATGACTGCAATAACTAGGAGTAAATGGGATAGCTAATACCATTTTGGTCTTTATACTATATTGATCAATATAGAACTACAGTTTCTCGGTAAAATATGTGCAGATCCTAGATAAGCCAAAACCTAGGCATAAAATTATTGCTAGCGCATCAAAAACACAACCAAAGTAGGTTCCCAGCGGACAAGATTTTCAAAATTGCCGCAACCGTTGGTGGTGTGTACGTTTTGTTAGTTATTGGATTAATGGTGTTTGAATTGTATTCAGAATCCCACGAAATCTGGGAATATGAAGGGTTAGACTTTTTGTTTGGTTCCCAGTGGAACCCCGTAGAGGGTAGGGAGTCTTTTGGTGCTGCACCATATATTTTAGGAACTTTGGTGACTGCAGGACTTGCAATGATAATGGGGGTGCCAATAAGTATTGGAATTGCAATGTTTATCTCTCAGGCACCAAAATTTATCGCAAACCCCCTTTCTGTCATAGTTGAGCTTCTTGCCGCAGTACCCAGCATCATTTTTGGATTTTGGGGCCTTCTTGTCTTTAGGGGATTTTTGCTCGATTGGATTGAGATCCCACTACATGAAACCTTTGGGGAAAACATATGGCTTTTTTCATCGGCTCCGTTTGGTTTAGACATCTTTAGTGCAAGTATAATTTTGGCAATAATGATCATCCCAACAATTTCTGCAGTATCAAGGGAGATAATGATCGCAGTTCCCCATATGCAAAAAGAAGCTGCATACATGCTTGGCGCAACAAAGTGGGAAATGTTCAAGATCGCAATATTTCCATATGCAAAGACAGGTTTGATTGGAGCTGCAATTCTAGGTCTTGGGAGAGCAGTTGGCGAAACTATGGCAGTTACCATGCTTATTGGTAATGCGACTGGTCCTAGTGCATTTCCGCAATCGCTTTTTCAGCCAGGCCAAACAATGTCAAGCATAATTGCAAACGAGTTCATTGAAGCATCTCCAGCATCGCTTCACCTGCCAGCACTGATTGGTGTTGGACTTGTTTTGCTGCTTGTGGCAATTTGCATTAATGTGGTTGCCCACATCCTAGTTTCAAGAATGCTCAAAGTAAAAGAAGGTGTTGTGAACGGATGATGACATCATCCAGTCAAAAAAGGGCCGAATACAGGGCACTTTTCAAACATAATGTCAAAGGCCGTTTAATTATTGATAGAATTGCAATGGCGATAGTTTTTGGATGTGTTGTTATTGCCATAGTTCCCCTCGGCAGCATACTAGTCGAAGTCTTCAAAAATGGCATCTCTGCTCTTTCTGTGGAGTTTTTGACGCAGCCTCCTGGAGCAATTGGTACTGGCGAAGGTGGCATCGGGCCCGCCATTCAGGGAACCTTGATCATGATAGGCATGTCAAGCCTCATTGGTGTGCCAATTGGGTTACTGTCCGGAATTTATCTGGCAGAGTTTGGTGATAACAAGCTTGCAAGGACAGTTCGTTTCTTCAACGATGTCTTTATGGAGTTCCCATCAATAGTGCTTGGAATCTTTGCATTTTTGACAATAGTGTTGATACTTGGTCACTTTTCTCTGTGGGCTGGTGCCTTTGCGCTCTCTCTCATCATGTTCCCGATTGTTGCAAGAACTACAGAAGAATCCCTAAAGTTGGTTCCGTTAACATACAGAGAGGCAGGCCTTGCACTTGGCTTAAAAAAATGGGTAATCACATTGAGAATTGTCTTCTCTGCAGCGAAAAGCGGAATGGTAACTGGGATTTTGCTTGCTGTTGCAAGAATTGGCGGTGAAACTGCACCACTCATCATGACAGTATTGGGAAGTAGTCAGTTTTTTTCAGGGTTCGATGCACCAATGGACGCATTACCACTTAGAATATGGAGGCTTTCATTGTTACCTTATGATAGTGCACAAGCCCAAGGATGGGGTGCTGCAGCTGTTTTGATAATGATAATTCTTACCATCAATATTGGAGTAAGATATTATTTTGCAACAAAGAGCAAGAAAGGTGGATTTCTCTTAAGAGCTATAGGAGTGTACAGGAAATGACTGTCGTGATTGATTTGAAACAAGACAGTGCACGCTCTCAAGTTGAAAAAACTCCAGCTGATGAAAAAAGCTACAAGATGATAGCAGAAAATGTCTCAGTTTACTATGACGGAATACAGGCTGTAAAAAATGTAACAATTAAGTTCAAAGAACGAACCGTAAGCTCTTTGATTGGACCGTCTGGCTGCGGCAAAACAACCTTTCTTCGATGTTTGAACAGAATGCACGATATGACAAAAAATGCCAGAGTGGAGGGGAAGATTCTACTTGATGGTCAGGATCTATACTCAAAAAATATTGATCCGATTTATCATAGACGTAAGGTAGGCATGGTATTTCAAAAACCAAATCCCTTCCCAACTATGTCTATTTATGATAATGTAGCAGCAGGTCTTCGTCTAAATGGTGTAAGGGATAGAAAGATCCTAGATGAGATAGTCGAAGATTCGTTAAGAATGGCGTACCTCTGGGATGAGGTAAAAGACAATCTCAAAAAGCCAGCAATGGAGTTATCTGGAGGCCAGCAGCAGCGTGTTTGTATTGCACGTGCCCTTGCAATTCAACCCGAAATTCTTTTAATGGATGAGCCTGCGTCTGCGTTAGACCCAATCGCTACACAAAAAATTGAGGAAACGATAACTGAGCTTGCAAAGGAATTTACAATAATTATTGTCACACATAACATGCAGCAGGCAGTACGCGTCTCAGATTATACTGCGTTTATGTATCTTGGCGATTTAATTGAATTTAATGAAACCAAAAAGCTTTTCACGCAGCCAAAAAATGAACTAACTGCAAAATATGTAAAAGGGCAGTTTGGTTAAATGACTCGATTAATAGATCCATCCCTAAAGAGACTTTCCTCAATAATGTCTGAGATGGGAGAACTCTCTTTGCAGTCTTTTATGCTTGCAATCGATTCCTATGTTGATGGGAAAAATACTGTAGATGAAGTTCGTGATATATCTCACGAGATTTCAGAGAAATATTTTGAAGTAGCAGATTTGACGTTTGAGATTTTATTAAAATACCAGCCAGTTGCAGACGATTTTAGGTTAATTCGTTCATCGATAGAAATTTCATATGGTTTTTCAAGATTTGGCAGATATGCGTACGATATTACCCAAGTCAGAGACATGTTTGGGGACATTACAGAATGCGATAAAAGCTGGCTTGTTGAGGTATCAAACAAAGTAAAGACTATGATCAAAGATTCCATCACGTATTTTGCCGATCTTGACATCAGAAAAGCAATCACCATACAGCAAAATGAGGAATTTGTAGATCGACTTTACAAAGAACGCCTACCCTTGTTGATCAACTCTAATAATACCAAATGCGCTCTTGCGGAGGCATTAGTGTTACGCTATCTCGAGAGAATAGCAGACCATGCGATCTTTATGAGTGATGCAATTAACTACATAGTGACTGGAAAGCATAAGCTTACAAAGAAGTTTTTGATAAAAAAACTATAGATCAATACCAGTACAGAAGTTATGTATTTGTAAGAAAAGTATTTTGATTAAAATTATTAGTTTTTTATTTTATTTCAATCTATGCGTGATGAAAGTTGCAGAAAATGTGGAGGAAGTTTAATTGATTACGCGCGATGTATAGAATGTAAAAAAATTCTTTTGAAAATGTGCAAAAAATGTTGTCATATCGTCTCACACCAAGATCATACAAATTGTTTTAGGCTTCTTGATTTTTCAAAACTATCATCTATTACATGATATAATTTATGATAGAATTATCTTATATTTTAAAAATTTCATACACCAACTAACTTTAGAATCTTGTTTGCCATCTTGTCAATGACTATGTCTGGTTCTGCCGATACCAATAAGACATTATTATCGAGTGGGAAGCTCATAACAACTGCCTTTTCTCTTCTTGAGGCTGTGTACTTGACTTTGCCAAGGCTGTAATCAAACTCGCTTCTCATTGATACTCTGAGAATTAGTTCCATGTACATTTTCCTTCTGTCCTCTTCATCTTCAAGTGGTGCTACGCCATCCTTGAAGCCGCCTGCGACAAGCCTGCCCATCCTGTTTATTATGCCAGCGAACCTGATTTCATCATCTTGTAGTAGTTTTTTGCATTTTTGCTCAAAAATCCAATACTCGTTTACTTTTTCTTTTGACATCATAGCCAAAGTGTTATGGTTTCAAATGACTTAAAGTAGTGTAGGAAATTCCTAAACAAACGAGAGTCCGACTTATAAGGTTCAATTTGAGAATTAGGTATTCATTTAGAAATAAATAAAAAATTTGAACAGTTATGAAATAAACTGCAAAGCACCTTTATCTCCAACAAACACAATAAATCTCTGGAAGCTGGCACAGAATCCCCCAAAGGACCTGTATCAAGACTGGCACCAACTGGAGGCAAAAACGCCTACCACTTGCACGCTGCCAAGTCAGCTTCCCGTCCTATTCACGCATTTATGTGCGGTTTTGTAAACTAGTTTTTGCTGCGAGAGAGCTCCATATCAGACTTTGATTGAGTGCTGTTTTTTGCATATTTTGCATTTAATTCGTCGTTTAGCTTGTTTATTTCATCTTGTGAGGTTGCTGCCTTTTCATAAAATGCCTTTCTTGCATCCTGCTCTGTGCCACCGTTGTATAATACCTGTTCTAGTGCTGCAAGGCCTTCTTTTGTCTTGGTTTCAGTAAAGTTAAACTGCCCCCAGTATATGTTTTGAATGGTGGAATCAAATTCAGAAACAAAGGATGAAAATACGTTTCGTGGATTAAATGGGTCAAACTGCTCAAACATGGATTGAAGATCGTTTAGTAGGTTTTGGTTTGCAATCTGGCGTTGTTCGTCTATGAACTTTTCTCGTTCCTTAATTTCTTGAAGTTTTTTTTGTCTTTCTGCCTCTTTTTGCTTGTTTAGCTCAATGTTTTGCAAAATTTTAAACGCAATTGGATCGTTTTTTATGTTATCTGTGGTTACAACTTGAAAGCCAGGATCCAAAGGCTTTGTCTCTGTGTTTGTTTGATTTTTATTTTGTACAAAAAATGAAGTGTTTGCATAACCTGCCAGATAGCCTTCTTTTTGGGCCTTTACACTTACGTTGAGTTTATCTTCTGATGGGAAAATTGGCAGATAATATACGAATTTGCCAGCGGGATCAGATTTTGTCTCTGCTGTTCCCACGGTGGAGGAAATTTGAATAATAACGCCTTCGATTGGTTCACCTTTTTTGTTTTTGACGATTCCGGAAATTACGGGGTCGTTGTTTTCGTTTGTTTGAAGACTGACATTAATGAGTAGTTTTTCAGTAACTTGGGCGTTTGCAATGCTAACAAAACCTACCAGTATGAAAATCAGAATCAGGAAAGATTTCATTTTTTATGAATTTTTGATTTTTACCTTAAAGAACTAAATCGATTTTTTCATATTTTGTTGTTTAAAGTTTGGAGCTTGGCACTATTACAAATTTTTTAATATTTGCGCTTTTTTGCGTATAATTTGTAAGAGTATAAAAGAGATCTTTCACTAATTTCTCATGTACAATAATTTGATGAAAATTTTAGGTTTTTTCATGATTCATATTGAATTAGTAGCGGGTCTAGTGGGATTTGAACCCACGACATAAGGATGTCTCCAAGTAATTTTAAGAGTCCTTCGCTCTACCTGGCTGAGCCATAGACCCCCCGAGCAAAAAACGCCAAAGTGGTTATTTAAAGTTGAGTGGAAAATTTAGTTTGAAGCCTTGGCTTCGACTTCGTTGTATTTTTCTAAAATTGCAGTCAGAACAGTTGAAACCGGAACATTGTTCATCTTCTTTTTCTCTTCAAGTAATTTCTGGTATGCGTCCAGTGTGATATACACAGGAATTGAGCCGTTTCCTTCAAGCAGTCCCTTTACCTTGTAGAGTGCACTTTCCATTCCTCGCTCTGCAGTTTTGGCAAACTTGAGCTTGTTAATTATTCCACCTAGTGGGCCAAACGGCATATCATAGTTTACAGTCATCGTTACAGTGGTTAGACGCTCTGATTTTGGCGCAAACTCAGATGTAATACTCCATTTTTTGAACGGTCCTTTGATCATTTTTGCAGCAATTCTCTGCTCTCGAACAAACTCTGTTGTCTCACAGTCCCATTCTAGTCTTTTTCCGTTAAAGTCGCCAACTATTCTAAAAGTAGTTCCAACACCCATACCGTCTTTGATATCCATGGGAATTACGCTCATGGCAACGCCTTTTTCGGTCATCTGATCTGAGACATGTTCAGGTCTTGCAAAATATGTAAAAACTGCGTCAATTGGTGCTTTGATATCAATTGATTTTCTGACCGTAGTCAACGTTTGGCTTTTTTTCTAGTCTGCATTTAAAGCTTTTGTCATTTATCGGAAAAAAATCATTTTGCATATATTGAGTGTGCGAGTCTTTAGATCGTGTTATTTAGATTAGCGTTTTTCGCAATTTTGATTGTTTCATCATTACCAATACAACAGTCTAGTGCTCACTCGCTTCTCAACTCTGCAGAATCTACCATTGGAAACAATAGAGTCCAGATCGCAACAGACCCTGAGATCCCAACAGTTGGTGAAAAATCCAGGATTTTGTTGCATGTCACGGATCTTGACTTAAACGATGTTGATCGTTTTACAATGGGAATCCGGATATTTTATAATGACATCCAAGTGGATGGTGTTCCACCCCAATCAATAGATGGCCCATACTGGGACTTTGGCTATACCTTCAAGACATCTGGAAACCACATCTTCCGAGTAGACTTGTACGATCCCAATTTGGGAATAATTACACACACGTTTAATGTAAGCACACAGAATCCGTTTGGGTATATTTTCATCTATGTTATTGCGTCAGGCGCAATAGGCCTTGTAGTCTTGGTTTGCTATATCTATCTGCCAAAAAAACTAAAAAAAATATCTAAGCCTTAGTCTGAATCGTTGTCTTGCCCAGTCTAAATGTAAAGATCGTAGTAAGCAAAGTCATTGCAAAAAGCAAAATCCCAATTCCAAGATGTATTGCAACAAGGACAGCGTGAAGCTTTAGATCAATTACCAGTGCACCCAAGGTTATTTGTGTGACTACAAAGATTGCAGCAAGAGTCGATGTTAGTTTGATTTTTTTATCAGTGTGTTTGTTTAACCATACGCCAATCGTAGTAGCTATTATGAGTGTACCAGTAGTTGCAGCAACGAATCTGTGAATCCATTCTATTAGATAATCATTGTCAGGTAAGATTCCATTTGGACAAAGTGGCCAGTCAGGACATGAAAGGCCAAGGCCTGCTGCAGAAACATATCCTCCAATAAACATCAGAGAGTATAGAATTACAAGTGATGATAACGCCAGATATTTTAGAAACAATCTACTCTACTATGAAACTACCTTTCATTCCCTGTGCAGGATGACCCGGCACTGTACAAATGTAATAATATGTTCCTGGTGCTCCCGCAGTAAATGTTACCTCACCAGTTTCTCCTGGCTTCATTGGATTGTTTGCTGACTTGATTGCTGCATTCCAGACTACAGAATTGTGATCATCAGGGTCTGACACAACTCCAAAGGAATGAAATGACTTACCCAAATTTGCTGTCTTGATTGTTATCGAATCACCAGACTTTACTTTGATTTCTGGGTTGTTTCCTTCCTCCCCTGGAAGTGCGTTAAATGCGAGTGTTCTAAAGTCGGCGGACTCGACAAAGTTTAGCTCAAAGTTGTGGCTAGTGCCTGTTGGTGCAGCTGCTTCAGCAGGTGCTTGCTTTGGACTAACTATAATTTCTCCCACCATACCCTGTTCTCTGTGTCCTGGGACAGTACAAATGTAATAAAAGGTACCTTCGCTTGTTGGAACAAATGTAGCTTGTCCACCTTCACCTGGCTTTAATGGGCTGTTTGGGCTTCCTATCTCAGTGCCAGCAAGAATTGACTCAAAACCTTCAGTTGAGGGAGTCACTCCAAATGAATGAAATGATTTACCATCATTTGTTACATCAAAAATTATTTTATCACCAACACTTGCTTGAATGGAGGGATTGTTTCCTTCCTCCCCTGGAAGCGCGTTAAATGCGAGTGTTCTAAAGTCAGCGGACTCGACAAATTTCAGTGTCTGTTTGATCTCTTTTCCTGTTGCAACAGCTGGTCCTTCTCGTTTTTCCTGTTCCAGCATCTGGTTTCCAGGCGGCATCGATATCCAATAATCCCAAAATGCAAAAAAGAGTGCTCCTCCTGCAATGCATATGCCTACCATGATTGCAAGCATCTTTGCTGTTCTTTCAGGTGAGGTTCTGTAGATTGGCTCTAAGTGTTGTTCCATTTTTTATCTCCTAGTGGTGTGGCGTCTTGGCTTGATATGGGAAATAGTACTTGCCGCCAAGTCCCCACGGGTCTTCCATGTTGGCCTCTTTGCCTTTTGCAGAGCTGTAGATCATGTTGAAAATCCAAAGTCCCATACTTATTCCTATTATCATTGCGCCAACAGATGCAATCTGGTTCATTGCGATGTATTCTGGCAACGGCATATAGTCGAAAACTCTTCTTGGCATTCCATAAAGCCCAAGTACATGCTGTGTAAAGAAGACCATCACCGTTCCAATAAACGCCATGATAAAGTGGACTTTGCCCATTGCCTCATTATACATTCTTCCTGTAATGTATGGGAACATGTAGTAGAGAAATCCAATTGAGCCAAACGCAATTGTTCCCATCACAAAGAGATGGAAGTGACCCACCACCCAATACGAGTCGTGTGTGATAAAGTCAAATGGCATTGCGCTGTTTGCGACTCCTCCTGCTCCTGCTGAGAAGAAGAGTGCTATTCCGCCAACTGACCACATCATTGGTGTTGCAAACTTGATTCTGCCACCCCACATTGTAGCTAAGAAGTTAAAGACGTGCATTGCAGATGCTGGTACTGCCGCAAGCGTTCCGATCATAAATACGGTTTTTTCTGTAAACGACATTCCTGTTGCGTACATATGATGTGCCCAAGACGAAAATGATACAATACTTAGCATTACAAACGCAAAGATTCCAGAAGACTGGCTAAAAATGGGCTTTCTTGAGAATCTTGGAATGATTTCATACATCATGCCAATTGCCGGAATTACAAGAACGTATACCTCAGGATGGAATGTAAACCAGAATAGATGCTGATACGCAATCGGATCCCCTCCCTTTGTTGGATCAAAGAATCCTGTTACGCCTAGTCTGTCTGTTAGCAACATTACTAGTGCTGCAGCAAAAGTAGGCATAGCGACAATTACAATCAGCGAAGATGTCAAAAATGACCAGGCAAGAAGTGGCACCTTGCTTAGCGGCAAGTCAGGGTGCTTGCATTTCATAATAGTAACTACAAAATTAATTGAACCAAGTATTGATGATACACCCAAAATTTTTAGCCCAAATATCCACATGTCTGCTGCAGGACCTGGCGCCCGTATTGAGGAATATGGCGGCGTTGCATACCACGTAAAGTCAGCAAAGCCAAGCCAAATTAGTGCACCAGCTGGTGGAATCATCCAAAATGCAATTGCATTTAGTTTTGGGTACGCCATGTCTTTGTAACGAACCATTATTGGAACAAAATAGTTGCCAACCCCAGATGCAAATGGTAAAAGGAACAAAAAGATTAGTGTTGTACCATGAACGGTAAACATTCTGTTAAATGTCATCGAGTCGGCAATTATTTGGGAGCCGGGAAGGAACAGCTCTGCTCTAATTCCTAGTGCCAGTGCGCCACCCAAAAAGAAGAATGTAAGTGATGAAATTGTGTATAACAAACCGATATCTGTGTGGTGAGTTGAAAACATTATCTGCCAGATTGGACGTGGCTTTTGTAGCTCTAGCACCATTTAGTTGTCCACCTCTACTTCTTTTATTAAGTTATCAGCGTTTTTCATTTCATTCCTCCACATACAAAGTAGCCCTCATGTTATAGTGCAATAGACCGCAGTATTCTCTGCACTGGATTGTGTATTCTCCTGCTTTATCAGGTACAAACCAGACAGTGTTGATTCTTCCAACTATGGCATCTTGCAATACCACATAATCATGAATGTTAAATGCGTGGTTGACATCTTTTGCAGCTATTTCAAATTTGTATGGCTGTCCTTTCTTTACGTGTAGTTCTCCTATTTCTTTTGTTCCATCTGCACGCTCAAAGGTCCAAAACCACTGCTGACCGGTTACTTTGATTACTTCTGCCTGAGCTGGTGTGTGTTCCACTAGTCTTTCGACGTTCCAAGCCTCTGCTCCAACATAAGCCAAAAGTGCAACTACTACACCAATGTAAATCCATTCAGGCCAGTTAGAATGTCCGCTCATTTACCATTCACCCTTTTCTTCATATTTTGTAGGCTTTGCCTTTGGGTTAGATTCTCGGAATCGCCATACAAGCCAGATTAGTGTACCAGAGACTACCGCGCCTACTGTAAATGCTATAGTCATCATTTTAAAGAACAGATTCCAGATCTCCACTTTACGTTGTACATACTCGCCTCCGTCTAATTCAGCTCCAAGCGCAAGTTGCAAAGTGGGTAAAACAACTAGAACAGCTAAAACTGACATTAAGATGATTGCACTGGCCATAACCAATTACTGCTCGTGGTCTTAGAATTCTATTTAAGGGTTTTGTGCTTTGTCAACTAGGCAAAAATACCTGTAGATTGATCGTTTGAATACATGACTAGTTTTGTGATATTTTGTAAATTGTTAGAATGGTCCCTGGATGTATCTTTGTGAATTCATTGCATTGATTGCAGTCAATGAAAGTTTTCCTTGTTCTTCTCTTATTACTGTCAGTGATGCATTTGCGATTATTAGCTCAAAGAGTGAGTGAGGGCTAAGGTTTAGTATGTTTGAGATCATCGCCTTGATCGGATCCATGTGGGTCACAAACAAGACGTTTCTGTCTTGATGTTTTTTGCAAACAAAATCTACAAGATCTAAGACACGTTTTTTTACTTGGGGAAATGTTTCCACTCCGTTTTCCGCAATTGTGGGATCACCTTGGTAAAATTTCAAAAAAACGTTTCCGTGTTTTGCAAACAGTTTATCATATTCCATTCCTGAGAACTTGCCCATTTCAAGCTCGAACAATCTTTCATCTATTGTAGTTGGAAGGCCTAGATGTCTTCCAACTATTTCGGCAGTAGTTTTTGCACGCTCAATTGGGCTAGTATAGATATGCGAAACATCAAAAGATTTTAGAAATTTTCCAATCTCGTTTGCCTGCTCGATTCCAGCCTTTGTAAGCGACACGCCTGGGGCCCTTCCTGCCAAAACTCGCGCCGTATTGTTTTGAGCCTGACCGTGGCGCAAAAATATGAGTAACCCCATTGGACTTTTTAAATTTCAAATAAAAGATAATAATAACATTGCCTGCCGTTTAGCGTTGAAAATAGGAATAATTGGTGGAACCGGTGGCATGGGCAAAGGTTTTGCATTGCGATGGTGCCCAAAACACGAAATTCTCGTTGGTTCAAGGGATGCCCAACGAGCTTCCACTGCTGCGATTGAGTACCTTGATTCCGCAAAACAAGTTTATGGAAATATTAGTGGAACTATAATTGGTACTGATAATATTTCGGTGGCAAAAGAAAGCGATGTTTTGATTTTATCAATTCCGTATGAAAACATTGATTCTGTGTGTTCTGAATTACTTGGAAAAATAAAGGATAGTTGCACGGTGATATCACCAATTGTTCCAATGACAAAGACGGAAACCGGATTTGAGTTCATACCGATAAAGGATAACAAGCCTTTCTCACACCAACTAGTCCAAAAATACCTAAAAAACAAAGCTAAACTGGTTTCTGCATTTCATGTTATATCAGAAAAAAAACTTGTCGATCCAAACCTGACATTAGATTACGACATTTTTGTTTGTGGTGATGACAAAGAATCCCTTGATGTGGTTAACGGATTAATTTCTGAAATTAAAGGTCTAAGGCCAATCTTTTTGGGTTCAGGTGCACTTGCCTACATGGCAGAAATTGCAACACCTCTTCTTTTGAACGCGATGATAAAAAACAAGCTGAAAAATCCAGGAATCAAAATACTCTAGTGCAGAAAGCTCCTCATGAATCAGCTTTATCCACGTCGTGGCAAAAACTGGTACTCTGCAATGGGAATATTGTTTATTGTGATGGGGGTAATTGTCATGGTACGAAATATCCTGATTTGGAGTCCAGATTTTGTCTTGGATTTTCTTTTAAGTTCAGAAATTACAAACGAAAAGATCTCTATTGGAATGTTTGCATTTGGAGGAATACTGCTTTTTTTAGGGTTTAGGAAGAGAGTTGTTTAAAAAAGAAAAATTTCTAAAAGAACAAAAGATTTTGCATCTTGCCACACTTGATGCAAAAGGTAATCCACATCTAGTTCCAGTGTGGTATAATTATGTTGGAAAAAAATTCTACATTGGAACAAATACAAGAACTACTAAGGCAAAAAATATTCAAAAAAACAAAAACGTATGTTTTTGTGTAGATACTGGTGTTTGGTCACCAATACATGGCATCATGGGTTCTGGCAGGGCGAAGATAATACTAGAAAAAAACATAGTTAAAAAAATTGCAGGCAAAATTCTACTTCGTTATTTCAAAACACTTGGTGAAAAATCAGCAAAACAGTTACTTGACGATACAGATTGCATAATAGAGATCGTGCCAACCAAAATTGCTAGCTGGCATTACTGACAAATTTTTCAATTTCATCCAAGGCAAAACTTAGCGTATTCAAATCAGGCAAAAACACAATTCTGAAATGTCCGCTACCATATTTTGTCCCAAACCCAGAACCATGCACCGTTAAGACTCCAGTTTTTTTGAGTAGTTCCATTACAAATTCTTCATCTGATTTGTATCTGTTGTTTTCGATTTTTGGGAATGCATAAAATGCCCCTCTTGGGTTTGAGCAGGAAAGCCCTGAGATAGAATTTAGTCTTTTTACCACAAAGTCTCGTCTTTTTTTTAGATCTGATACAAACTCAGATATGTAACCTTGTGAGCCTCGAAGTGACTCCAGCGCGGCATACTGGACTGGCAGATTAGTTGAGATCCTTACACGTCCAAGCTTTGGTAAATTTTGACGTAATGGAGCTAATTTTTGCGAGTTGTTAAATGCGACATATCCAATTCTCCAGCCAGACATCAAGTGGACTTTGGAAAATCCATTTAGCAGAATCACTGGCGAGTCACTAGCAACTCTGCCAATGCCTGTGAATTTTTCATCAAATACTATTTGGTCGTATATCTCATCGCAAATTATGTACAGATCATGTTCGTTTGCAATGTCTACTAGTTTTTTTAGTGATTGTTCGGAAAATACTGCACCTGTTGGGTTGTTTGGACTAATTAGGCAAATTGCAACAGTCTTTGATGTTATTTTTGATTTGATATCATCAATATCAGGTGTAGAGTTTTTCAAATCAACCGCAAATTCTACAGGAATTCCACCGTGCAGTCTTACGTATGACGCATATGGTGGATAGTAAGGTCCTGGAAGCAATACTTCGTCTCCTTCTTCTACAATTGATGACATTACCATGTCTAGTGCCTCTGAGACTCCGTTTGTAACGAGTATGTCTTCTGAGCCAACCGAAAGTCCTTTGGCGCTTTCTTTTCTTGCTATTGCCTCTCGCAGCTCAGGAAGACCTTCTGAGGATGCATAATAGTTATGGCCATTTCTGATTGCCTTTATCATTGCCTCTTTGACGTTGTCTGGTGGTTGGAAGTCATACTGTACTGGGTCACCAATGTTGAGATAGGTAATCTTTTTTCCTTGTTTTTCTACTTGTCGTGCAGCAATTACAATATCACGTATTGCATATTCTACTCCTGAAACTTTTTTTGAAACCTTCAAACAACTAGACAGATATTTAGCCTCGTTAAAGTCTTACCTCTTTTGGACTCGTAGCACAGTCTGGATAGTGCGGGCGGCTTCGGACCGCCAGGTCGAGGGATCGAAGCCCTCCGAGCCCTTGTAATTTTTAATTTTAGCAAATTCAAAATAAACTATATTAGAACAATATGCGCTCAAATTATTATGCCTGGAATAGGATTGATGAAAAAAAGACTAGAAACTGAAAAACAAGCAATATCTTTAGCAGTTTCTGGAATTATTAAAAAATATGGTATGACACCTCCTGATATCAAAACACTCGAGACGAAGTATGATGACGAAGCCGGTGACTGGTACGTTGCACTAGAATTTGGAGAAAACCGTGCAATAGTCAAAATGGATTCGGTTCACGCAACCATATCAGAGATAAATGAAATCTAATTTTATAAGGAATTTAAGGTCAAGTTTAGTTCATTCCTAGTTTTTCTTTATACTGTAATAATAAACACTTTTTACATATACAGTCATTGAATTTGATATCTTTCTCGGTTAATTTTGATTCTTGAAAACACCAGCATGATTTATCCTCTTGGCATTCAAAAGGAGAGCCACACCTTAAACAATTTTTTTTCAATCAGTTTAACTTTGTTTTACAATGTAAAAAATTTTATTGTATTGTAATAAATCAATTATTTTCTAAATTGAACGTTTGGCGCTTCTTGGGTTGGTATGACAATTAGGCCACCGTCTCTAAGCTGCCCAATAAGCTGAATCACTTCTTTTTCTATTTGAGAACGCTGAAGCCCTGTTTGTTGAGCAAAAATATCTACAAGGTCTGTGATCTTTCTTTTTCCGTTACATGATTTCCAAAAATTAACTATGGCCTCATTTACCATGAATCCTTGATTGTGTTCATTTGCCAAGACCATGGAACCATCTTCTTGCTGTACTAATGAGCCAATTCCTTGTGGCATTGCAGTCTCATAATCTATTGGTGCTGGCGTGCCCTTGGAAGTAAAGCCTTTTAGTTTTGCTTTTGCGTCGTCTGACATTTTGTCTATTGTCCATGGAGGATCCCATACAATGTCTACTTGGACATTATTGACACCTGGAACCTTTTTGGTATATCTTGTAACGTCTTGGACAAGGGTTTGGTGTAACGGGCAACCTTGTGTAGTCATTGTCATTTTTATGTGTACGTCATTTGATTCTGTAATATCAATTCCATAGATTAGCCCCATTTCAACAATGTTTAGTGGCACTTCTGGGTCCATGCATTTTGTAAGGGAGTTTCGTACTTGTTCGACGGTAACTGCTGACATGTTTTTAATCTCTTTTCAAAAATAATAAAAACTTTCTATTTGTTAGCTGCAAATAACTTTTTGATAGATTCTTCAAACGGTGGTTTTGCCACGCCTGCTTCTGTGATTATGCCTGAGATCAAGTCTGGTGGGGTCATATCGAATGCAGGATTTATCACATTGATTCCATCAGGCGCTGTTTTTCTATCACCTATTTGCGTTACTTCGGTTGCCGTTCTCTGTTCTATAATGACATCTTGTGGGTTGCTTGTCAGATCAAATGTTGAAAGCGGTGCTGCGACGTAAAAAGGAATTCCATGTTGTTTTGCCATTAATGCTACTTGGTATGTACCAATTTTGTTGTATACATGCCCTGTACGAAGTACTCTGTCGGCACCGACAATTACTTTGTTTACAAGTTTGTTTGCCATTGTGTATCCTACTGCAGTATCTGGAATCAGACTAACATCAATTCCATCGTGTTTTAGCTCAAACGCTGTAAGTCTAGATCCTTGCTGTACAGGCCTTGTTTCTGTTGCAATCACTTTGATGTTTTTTCCAGATTCTCTTGTTGCTCTAATTACGCCAAGCGCCGTTCCATATGCCACTGTTGCCAGCGCACCTGCATTACAATGAGTCATTATGGCATCGTTGTTATCAAATAGAATAGAACCGTTCTTGCCCATTTGCATGTTAATTTTAATATCGTCTTCTGCCATTTGTTGTGCCGTTTTTATGATAGAACTTTTAATTTCAGAAACATTATTGCCTTCTTTTGCCACACTCATTATTTTGTTGAGTCCCCACGAAAGATTTACTGCAGTAGGTCTTGTCTCAAAGAGGATTTTTCTTGCTGTTTCAAGATCGGTCAATAACTGATCTTTTGTTGTTGCCTTGCTCTGTAAGGCTGCAAGTGCAAGGCCAAATGCTCCAGACACTCCAATTGCTGGAGCTCCTCGCACGACAAGGGTTTTGATTGCTTTTGCAACATCATTGTAATCAGAATATTCTACAAAGGCTAGTTCATTTGGTAATTTTGTTTGATCAATCATTACTACTATGTTATTTTTCCACTCTACTGTCTTTAGTAGTGAAAGAGTTTTTTCTGTCAATACGCCTAAGTCGTTTTTTCCCTATTTAAAATAAATTGAAAGATTGAGGGTATTGAATTCGAGCATCTCAATATTTTTTGCCTTGTGATTGTCTCTCTTTTAGAATTTTGGCATAATCATTATTAATTTCTCTTACGAGACCTAGCGTTTCATCTTTTATTAAATCCAAGTTTGGGATGACACAGTGCCCCGAAATAAAGCCTGGAAACATTTTTGGCCTATTTCCCAAAAATTTGTGGATCTCGTCTGCAAACGACCACATCTCATCATAATTTACACCATGTTGGATGGCAATCATGTTGCTAAGCTGGGCGTAATTAATGAGCCAGCCATAGTATGATGTATCTACAACAATTTTTGCGAGCTCAAGTGTCTTTGGGTTTGACATCTTTTTTGTCTTAACACCACATTTTTTCATCAACCTTGAGTAAGCTGTAGATGCCCACTTTTGGTTTGGTGCATCAGGCTCAATTGCAAAAAATTTTGTATATCGTCTAAGATCATAAAGCATTCTCTTGTGGACACCACGAGTTGCACTGTATATGACTGGAATTGTTAGATTTTCTTGCAATTTGTTTGTAGTTCCAGGACTTATAGTGCTGTGAATCACTATTGCTTGTGGATTGTATTTTTTGTTTAACTCAAGGACATTTTTTTCAAAATTCTCATTAAAAGGAATGCAAATATGAAGAAACCTAGTTTGGAATAATTTATATTTTTTTGATCTTTTATCTAGCAGTTGTGGATTAATATCATATCCCATAGCGTTTGTTTTCATTAAAATTAGTTTAAGGATTGGAACGCCTATCTCCCCAAGGCCAGCAACAACATCTTTAGTTTTTGTGGAGGAAATTTTTGTCATCGTCTTAAAGCAGAAATCTTAGGTAAATAAATTGTGACTAATGGAATTCAAGCTGCAAGAGGCCAAAGAATGCATAGTCATAATTTCTATGTTTTAAAAGTTTCATTAGTTTTTTCTGAGCTGAATTTGGAAAATAAAACTATATCAAATAATCATCTACGCTTTAAAGAAGATATTTGTTCTTAGAAAGCTGCTTGAAATTGTTTAGATATTTTATGAGTATCATAGCTAATATGCGTTTAAATAATCTTCACGTATATCAAATTTCGATTTGAAAACAAATTTCCGAAAGAACAAAAGCGACTCCACTCAGGATGTAAATGATATTAAAATCGCTTCTGAAAAAAAAGACCTGACTCAAGAAGAGTTTGAAGACTACATCATTAAATCTGGTGCTAAAGGCTCGTTTATGGTATATAGGTCTACTAAGAAAGACGAAGAACTAGGGCTAGATGAAATATAATATTATAAAATAATCATTACGTGTAAAAATGTCTAGAAATACATCTTCATCCAAAGAGCTGCAAAGAAGCATAGAAGCCATAATGCAGAAAAAACAATACGAAAACTTTGATGAATGGGTAACAAATTTTGCGTTAAATTTACCAAACATATGGAATGAAAAATCTTCCAAGGAATTAAATCCATCAACAGACCCGAATTATAAAAAAGAAAAACATTCGGCAATTGTTATTGGAAGAGGGCCATCAATCAATAAACACAAACATCTAAAATTGCTTGCGGAGAGTAATTATCAAGGCACAATAGTATGTTGTGACGGGAAATTAGCTGATGCTTTAAAGGCTGGAATTACTCCTGACAAATTCCCAAAATATTTTGTCACAACAATTGATCCCTACGCTAAAATCAGAAAACATTATGATCATGAAATTGTTAATACATATGGTCCTAAAATTAAAGGGATTTTTACAGTTATTACCAATCCAAATGTTGTTGAACGTGCGAGATTAGCTGGAATACAAATACACTGGCTTCATTCTCTTTTTGATTATAACGAAGGTAGAAAATCTTTTAACAACATATCTGCATTAATGATAAGAGCAAGAAATAATTTACATGGTTTACCAGCCATTCAAACTGGAGGCAATATTGGCACTGCTTCGTGGTTTATCTCTTGGCAAATTCTAAAGTGTTCTATAGTAGCATTAATTGGAATTAATCATGGGTGGGAGGAAGATACACCTTGGGAAACTATTATTACTCATGGAGATGAAAATGATGAAATTTCTAAAGACATGGACAGAAATAGTCCATCATTTAACAAATTATTTAAAAAAATCCATAACCCTGATTTTAATTGTAATTGTATTTTAGATCCTCTTTTCCAATTCTACAGTGAGGCTTTGAAAGAATTTATTTTGCGCTCACCGGATTGGTTGACAACTATTAATGCAACAGAGGGCGGTTCAATTTTTGGTGAAAGAATAAAATCTATGAAATTTAATGACTTCCTAGAAAAATTTCGTTCGTAGTTAATAGCTAATTACGAACACACTGATTTAAATATCTGAATTGTCAATTTTTCATATTGAAAGTATTATTTATTGTCCCAGAAATTCGACTGGATAGTTCGCCTAACCATTTTCCGTTTTGGGCAGGAATTTTAGCTGCGATAGCAGAACAAAAAGGTGGACATGTAGGCATTCTTGATCTAAATGCTCTTAGAGTAAAATATGGAGGATATCAAGTTCCTTCACGTGTTATTTCTGAAGAAGTATCTTCAGAAAAATGGGATATTATTGGAATAGGTGGATTAACCACCACTTATGGCAGAATTAAACAATTAGCACCATTAATTAGAAAAAATGCTCCAGATTCTTTGTTTATTGGTGGCGGTGGTTGGAGCACGTATAACCCTACTGAAATACTTGAGCTGGTACCTGAATTAGATCTAATTGTCATTGGAGAGGGTGAAGAAACTTTTTCTGAACTTTATGACGAAGTAAATAAGGGAACAAGAGATTTTGAGAAGGTTAACGGATTGTGTATTAGAGACAAAAGTTTAGGCTATAGATTTACTGCCCCACGAGCTCTCATTGCAGATCTAAACACAGTTCCATATCCTGCATACGATTTAATGGAAACAGAAATTTATTTTAAATTTTCAGCACTGCCACTATCTGTAGATAGCTTTAATGCAAAAAGACGAGCGTCAACTGTATGGGAAAGAGGTTGCCCCAGGGGCTGCACATTTTGTTCCCATAATGGAATGTCTCGTATAGATTTACAAAATATTTATGGTGATGGAGACAGAAAACAAGGAGAAAAATTAGTTAGAATCTCGGATAAAGAAAATGACACTTTTCAACTACCTGCACGATGGCCCACCCCCGAATATGCAGTTAATAATGTTAAGCTACTAAAAGAAAAGTTTGACGTTGATTTTATTTCCATCTTAGATGAAAATATGACAAGTAATCTTAAATGGACTAAAGAGTTTTGTGATTTATATGTTAAAGAAGGCTTAGATAAAACTGTAAAGTGGGGAACCCTTGGTGATGCGCCAAGTGTTGCTGTAAAGCCTGAGATCATACCTGTCATGAGAGATGCAGGATGTGCATACATTTCCTTTGGATTTGAATCTGCATCAGATAAAGTTCTCAATCAAGATATTCAGAAAGGGCAATTACGTTCTCATTTGCAAAAAACTATCGATACAATAAAAAATGCCAAGATGACTCCAATTACAACTTTTATGATTGGTAATGCGCATGAAAATATTGATGATTTAATGGAAACCGTAGATTTCTGGATTCAAAATGGAGCTGAAGTCGACCCATTTATTTGTACACCGTATGTTGGAAGTCCAATCTTTTATGATTATAAAGATTATTTATTACAACAATATGATACAAAATTAAAATTAGTAGCAGAGGGAAAGGTAAAAGTTGATGAAAAAACTTTACATAATTGGAAATTAGCTGCATTGGATAAGTTCATGAGTGAATGTGGCGATGCCACAAAGTATACTGCTTCAGTCAGTCAATACTTTACTATTGCTGAGTTATTTGCTCTAAAGGAGTTTATGTATAAACACGATACAAGAAGAATGTTACAAATGGCACATCAGAGATATGATCAAACTGGTTTAGAACAATGGAAACATAGTGAAAAATGGAATAAATATTGTGAAGTTTGTGAATCAAAAAAAGAAGTATCGCTCAAAGTCTCTCATAATTGACAAATCTTCGAAACAGTTATGATTATGTCAAGTATACCAACAGATTATGTTAGTTCTTTTATCTACAAGTTTGAGTTTTATTAAGGATATACACATATGCCTAGGTAAAATGTACTATTTTTATTGTCGTTAATATTCTTTGAAATTAATTTATGGACAAAAGAAGATTAGATAAGATAGATTCTCTCAAAATGTACAAAGTCTATGATGATTGGCCAAATATTGCTAAATCATTCTATGAAAAAGACCTTGAAAAAATAAATTTTTCAGGAATTGATCACATTGTTTTTGCTGGGATGGGAGGCTCTGGCGCGCTAGGAGATGTTTTTTCTGCAATCTTATCAAAGACAGATATTCATGTTTGTGTTGTAAAGGGATATCATTTACCAAATACTGTTGATTCAAACACTTTGGTGGTTATAATTAGTATTTCAGGCAATACTGATGAGACGCTCAGTATTTTAGAATCAGCACATAAACAAGGTTGCAAATTAATTGTATTTTCATCGGGTGGAAAAATGGAACAGTTTTGCTTAGAAAATAATATAGTATTTAGAAAAATCGAACAGTTTCATTCTCCGAGGGCATCTTTCCCATCCTTTTTGTATTCAATTTTAAATATTTTTTCACCAATTCTACCAATTAAAAAAGAAGATGTTTTAGAATCTATTAGAAATTTACAATATTTGCAAAAAGAAATTTATTCAGAAAATCTTTCCAAAACTAACCCTGCACTATCCTTAGCAGAATGGATAACACACATACCACTAATTTATTTTCCTTGGGGATTACAAGCAGCTGCAATAAGATTTAAAAATTCTCTTCAGGAAAATGCAAAGGCACACGTCATAATAGAAGATGTTGTAGAATCGTGTCATAATGGAATTGTTTCATGGGAAAGAAAATCAAATGTTCAACCTATTTTGATAAGGGGAATGGATGATCACGTTAAAACTAAAGAGAGATATAAAATTCTTGTAGAATATTTCCAACAGAACAAAATTGGATATAAAGAAATATTTTCCGTTGAGGGTAACATTCTATCAAAAATAGTCAGTTTAATTTATCTGTTAGATTATTCCACAATATACAAAGCTGTATTAGATAAGATAGACCCGTCACCTGTTAAATCAATCGATTATGTAAAAAATAGAACCAGTACACGTGACAATATTTAAAGAAAACTCGGAATAAATTATTGATTGACATATATCACATACTTATTTTCAAATGCTTATGAGAGTACTAGTTACAGGCGGCGCTGGTTTTATTGGTAAGCATCTTGTAAGCTCGCTTTTAACAAAAGGTAATTTGGTAACAGTTTTTGATAGTTTCTCTAATTCTGAAAAAAGTTCTGTGTCTTCTCTGGTAGTCATAGGTGCCAAAATAATAGAAGGGGACATCACAAGACTTCAGGATGTGACAAATGCGATAAAAGATCATGATGTTGTAATTCATCTAGCTGCCAAGATTTCAGTAGAAGAATCAATCAAAAATCCTTCTGAAACGTTTCACATCAATGTTGATGGAACTAAAAACGTTCTTGTTGCTTGTGAAAAAAACCATGTAAGAAAACTTGTTGTGGCTTCATCTGCTGCAGTTTATGGAGAAAGTTTACAAGGCATTAAATTGACTGAGGATACAAAATTAAATCCAATTTCTCCATATGGGAAAAGTAAAGTGATGATGGAGCAAGAAATAAAAGAATTCACCTCAAAACATAGTATTGACTGTATCATCTTAAGATTCTTCAATGTTTATGGGATCGGACAATCACCTGAATATGCTGGTGTTATAACGAAATTCATTAAAAGAATTGCGTTGAACAAACCGCTCGAGATATTTGGAAACGGAATGCAGACAAGGGATTTTGTTGCAGTACAGGATGTGGTTGCTTCAATTTATGGTGCAATATTAAATGGGAAAAGCGGGACTTATAATATTGCTAGTGGAAAAGCAGTTACAATAAAAGAACTTGCAGAACTAATGATTTCATTATCTGGAAAGAACCTTGAGATACAATATTTAGCTCCAAAAAAAGGCGATATTAAATATAGCCAAGCTGACATATCTTTAGCAAAAAAAGAACTCCTATATGCTCCAAAATTTGGATTGGAAGAAATTAAAAATTTACTAGAATAATTGGAATTTTAACACCTACAATAATATGTGATTAAGAAATGTCATTCTATTACATTGGCATATTATATACCTGTACAAAATAAAAAAGTAAGATATGATTGGGTGTATAATTCAAGCACGTATGGGCTCAACTAGATTACCTGGAAAAGTAATACAAAAAATCGATAACAATAACACAATTCTTGACTATGTGATTAAACAATTAAAATCAGCCAAAAAAATTGAAAAAATTATAGTTGCTACAACCAATCTAGCAGAAGACGATATAATTTGTGATTATTTACATTCACAAAGTATTGAATTTTTTAGAGGATCCTCAGAAGATGTGTTAGATAGATATTATCAATGTGCAAGGAAATTCTCCCTAGATGTTATTGTAAGAATCACAGCCGATAATCCTCTAATTGATCCGAATGTTGTTGATTTGATAGTTGATGAGTATGAGAATCATAGATGTGATTTTGCAACAAATACGCTGCATAGAACATTCCCATATGGAACAGAAGTAGAAGTTTTTTCTTTTGAAGTACTTGAAAAAGCATGGAAAAATGCAAAAAAACCTTCTGAGAGAGAGCACGTTACACCTTTTATTCGTGATGCACAGAATGGATTTAGTTTGATCAATACAGAACACCAAGAAGATCTTTCACATCTAAGATATACTGTGGATAGAATTGAAGATCTTAAACTGGTAAGAGAAATAGTGAAAAACATTCCCAGAAGACCAATCTTGATTCAAGATATCATTGATTTATATAAAAATAAGCCTGAGATATTTGAAATTAATAAAAATGTAAAACACGACGGACATCTATCATCACTAAAAAAAGACGAACAATATCTTAAATCTCAGAAAAATAACGGGATTTGAAATGGCTAAAATTAAATTATTTGATCCACATACTGACGAGGCTGAAAAGCTTGCAATAATGCGAGTTTTAGATAGTCATTTCTGGGCATCAGGTTCGGGTACTGGGGAAGTACAGAAATTTGAAAGAAAATTCTCAAAATACATAGAGTCTAAAGGCTGTGTTGCATTAAACAGCGGTACAGCTGCTCTAGATCTGGCATTATCAATGTACGATATAAAAAACAAGGAGGTAATTCTGCCATCATTATCTTTTGTGGCCACTGCCAATGCGGTAATAGAAAATGGTGGCATTCCAAGATTTGTGGATGTTGATGAAAAAACGTTATGTTTAGACTATAAAAAAATCTGTAAAATAATCACGAAAAAAACAAAGATTATTCTACCAGTGCATTTTGCAGGATTTCCGTCAGATCTTGCAGAAATTTCCAAATTATGCAACGAACATGAACTTCATTTAATTGAAGATGCAGCGCATGCTGCTGGTTCGGTATATAAAAACAAAAAAATCGGAAGCCATGGTGAAATGGTATGTTTTAGTTTTCATCCAGTCAAAAACCTCGCAATGCCTACTGGCGGTCTAATATCAATTAACAGAAAAGATCACAAAGAAGTGTCTAGAATTCTTAAAGAAAAAAGATGGTGTGGAATTAGTAATAGAAGAGATGTTGATTATGATGTTAAAAATATAGGATGGAATTATTATATGAATGAGTTTTCTGCTGCTGTTGGACTTGTACAACTAGAAAAATTGGACAATACAAACAGCCTAAGAAGAAAAATTGCAAAAAGATACTATGATGAAATTTCCTTAGAAAATAAAATGCCTTTTGATGAAGGATGCTCTTATCATTTTTATTGGATTAGAGTCAAAAATAGGACTACATTTAGAAAGAAGTTATCTGAAAAAGGAATTGAAACTGGAATTCATTACAGACCAATTCATACATTTAGTTTTTACAAATCGAAACTCAGATTACCCATAACTGAAAAAGTTGGTAGAGAAATTGTCTCTTTACCCACTCACCCAAATCTAACAGAAAATGATATGGAAAAAATCATCAATGTGGTTAATAACACAGTATGATTTGACTCAGATAATTTGATTAAAAATGAATTCGGACGAATTTAAAACACTCGAAAAAAAATCTCCGGAAATTGGTAAGGAGATGTTTCAATTAATGAAAGAACTGTTTCCGATTTGTAGAAGCATTACTGGGAACGGGGTGAGGCAGACTTTAGAAATTATTAGGAAGCATATTCCATTAGAAGTCCACGAAGTTCCTTCAGGTACCAAGGTATTTGATTGGACCATTCCAAAGGAATGGAACATTCATGATGCTTACATAATAGCCCCAAATGGGAAAAAAATAGTTGATTTTAAACAATCAAATCTTCATGTTTTAAATTATAGTATACCTATAAACCAAAAAATTTCTCTTTCAGAATTAAAAAAGCACATTTACACCATTCCTGAAAAGCCAGATCTTATTCCATACGTTACATCGTATTATTCAGAAAATTGGGGTTTTTGCATGTCATATAATGAATTTCTTAATCTAAAAGAAGGAGAGTATCATGTTGTAATTGATTCTAAATTAGACGCTGGAAGCCTCACCTATGGGGAATATTTTATTCGGGGTAAAAATGAAAATGAGATTCTTCTTTCATGTTATGTTTGTCACCCCTCAATGTGTAATGACAATCTTTCAGGTATTGTTCTTTTAACTATGCTTGCAAAATATTTGCAAAATTTTGAAAATAATTATTCTATTAGGTTTTTGTTCATACCAGAAACCATTGGTGCCATAACATGGCTTCATATCAATGAAAATAATGTTTCAAAAATCAAGCATGGTCTAGTCGCAACGTGTTTAGGAGATTCCGGATCATTGACGTATAAAAAAACTAGGGATGGTGATGCAGAAATCGATAAGATTGGTGAAAACATTTTGAAAAAATCAGGTACAAAATTCAGGATCTTAGATTTTTTTCCTTGGGGAAGTGATGAGCGACAATTTTGTTCGCCGGGTTTTAATTTACCTATAGGATCATTATTCCGTTCAATTTATGGAGCAAATGAATTTCCTGAATATCACACATCAGGTGATAATCTTACTTTCATGAATATAAATTCTCTAACTGAGTCATTTGTGACATATCTTTCTGCATTATTTGAATTAGAACATAATTTTCAGCTGAATCTGCAAAATTCTAAATCAAACGTTAGTAAAAATTTCAAAAATAAAGACGAGGTGGTTAAATCCGAATCTAACGAAAAATATCTTAACTTGAATCCTAAGTGTGAACCTCAATTAGGCAAAAGAGGCATATATCATCAGATAGGAGGGCAGGAAAACATGATGAAACAAAGGAGAATTGAATTTGCAATTTTTTGGATCTTAAATCTTTCTGATGGCAAACATACTATTCATGATATCTCAAAAAGATCAGGTATTTCGTTAGAAGATCTCCAGACTAGCATTAAGATTTTAATAAACGCAAAACTACTTCAAAAAATTGAAAAATGACAGTAAGTTTTGACGAGCTTGTTTCAAATTTCAAGAAGATAGGCCTATCCAGTGGAGACGTGTTGTTAGTTCATAGTTCTTTCAAATCCTTTGGAGGTGTAGAGGGTGGACCGCAAACTGTGATTAGTGCACTAAGATCGATCCTAACGGAGGAGGGAACCTTGATCGTCCCTACTTTTAACTACGATTTTTGTGACGGAAAGCCGTATGACGTAAAAAAAACACCATCAAAGATGGGTATAATTAGCGAACTTGTCAGAACTGATTCAAATAGTAAAAGAACACTTGATCCAGTCTTTTCTTTTGCAATACTTGGAAAACATAGGGATTATTTAGCGAATTTGAAGTATGAACATTCGTTTGGCCCAAATTCAATTTTTGCAAAACTGCGTGAGTTAGACGCCAAAATAATGATCATAGGATTGCCCTACAATGAATCTTTGACGTTCTTCCATCACATTGAAGAAACTCAAGGATGTGATTATAGATACTTTAAGGAATTCAGGGGCACCATTACAGGTTATGATGATGTTAAACGAGACAGTAAAATTGTTCTTTTTGTGAGAGATATAGAAAGAGGTGTCCAAAATTCCGTAGATAAGATGGGATTTATCATGGAGCAAGAAGGAATTGTAAAGAAAACAGTCATTGGAAAAAGCGAAATAAAATTAATGAAAGCAAATGATGTATATCAAAGAACAGTGGAAGAAATGAAAAAAAATCCACACATTTTGATAAAAATCAAAAGAGAATGAATAGAGTTTTTATCAGATCTTATATATGGCGTTTGAGCCTGTCAATTTAAGATGGTAAAATTATCCAAGCTCAATGATAATGCAAATGTAGGGGGAAAACAATTTGAGTTTTTTAAACAACTAGAACAGTATTTTCTAGATAGTAATGATACTATAATTGATAGGCTCTCGAATTTTCCAAAATATGTCACTAGGCAATCTTTGACAAATTTTTTGGCAAAATATGAAATTTATAAAAAAATTAAAAATGTAAACGGCTCAATAGTGGAATGTGGAGTTTTATTTGGTGGGGGGTTGTTAAGCTTTGCACACTTCAGTTCCATTTTTGAACCTGTGAATTACACAAGAAAGATAATTGGTTTTGACACGTTTTCTGGATTTCCAGCTCTTTCAAAGGCAGATCACACTCGAAGCCCAAACAGTCAAATGAAAAAAGGCGGATATAATGTCAATTCATTCAATGACTTGAAAAAATGCATAGAGTTGTTCGATTCAAATAGATTCATCAATCACATACCGAAAATTGAATTGGTGAAAGGTGACGTGCAGAAAACAATTCCAAAATATGTCAAGGACAATCCACACCTAATCGTAAGTTTGCTATATTTAGATTTTGATCTTTACGAGCCAACAAGAATAGCGTTACGCAACTTTATTCCTAGGATGCCAAAAGGCGCCATCATTGCATTTGACGAAATAAATGTTGATCAATGGCCAGGCGAGACCCTAGCCGTATTAGATGAAGTTGGAATTAAGAACTTACGAATTGAACGTTTTGAATTTGCTCCTTTAATGTCTTATGCCGTATTAGATTAAATAGAAAACCTAGGCAACCTTATCTTCTGAGACTAAACCTATCCCGAATTGAATTTTATAATCCGTACATATGAATTCTTTATAATTCAAATTCTTATTCTTTTTAATTTCAGACCATTTTTTTGATACATCCGGCCACTCTTTGGAAGCAATATCATGTAATGCGATGAAGCCATTTTTTCTAATTAGAGAGCCAAAATTTTCAAAATCTTTCTGAACAAAAGGTTCTTGATGATTACCATCTATAAAAACTAGGTCAAAGGGGCCAAGTTTTTCTGCATTCTTAATGCACCATTCTGATGTAGAATTACCACATAAAACAATCAAATTCTTATTTCTTAGATTCGCCACCAGACTATCATTTGATGTATTTGCTGAAAAATTATCTATGACCACAATTTTTTCAAATTGAAAAAATTTGTTCAGTATTGTATTAGTACTGCCGTTCCCAAACCCCACTTCCAACATATTACGAAGTTTACCTCTTGTTTTTTCTGCTTTTTTTAAATAAATTATAAAATCAGCCAATTCCTCTGGAATTTGTAACAGATGCGTATATGTTCCATCAAAAAGTCTGTATCCACCATGCTCCGCATTAGCATTGTGTTTCAAAAACTCAACAAGCTGTTGACGATATTTATTGGTGAAGCTAAAATTCTCAAATATATAACTGGATTTTTCCAAGTTATTTTCTGATAATTAAGATAGCTTTTAAATCATACAGTTTGAAAAAGAACTCATGAAAATTACCTACATTACTCAAGCGTGTTTATTAATTGAAATTCAAGGCATCAGAATATTATCTGATCCTTGGTTGGTTGGTCCTTGTTGGGCTGGAAATCTTTGGCATTATCCTCCACCTAAAAGAACTCCCGAATCATTTACGAACATTGATTTTCTATATTTTTCTCATGCGCATGAGGATCATTTTCAAATAGAGTCAATCAACAGATTGCCTCCTGAAATAAAAAATACCCGAGTCATAATTTCAGATTTTGACAAGCCTTATTTTGAGAGAGCAATTAGAGCATTAGGTTTTAAAAATGTCACAGTAATGAAGCATAACGAATCTACAACACTGATTTCAGGTGTAACTCTTGATATGATAAGGAATGATAAAGGTGATGACGATTCATCAATAGTTTTACAAGGAGATGGTTCAACAGTATTCTGTCAAACTGACAATCTAATGTCGATCAATGAAGCGGAAAGGCTAGGCAAAAAATATAATATTGATGTTTTATTTACGATGAACACACAGACTGGTATGTTTCCTGCATTTTTTGATTTTCCGGCAGAAACCATGATGGAACTATCAAAGAAGAAAATCTATTCAACGGCAATATATAGTGTTAATATTGCCAAGGCCCTAAAAGCCAAGACAATTGTTCCATATGCGTCAGACTTGTGTTATTTGGGAGAACTATACTTTGCAAATGAGCTTCATTATGCAGATAAAAATGAATATGTAAAACTGGTCAACCAAGAATTACCAAATGCTACTGCTCATGTCATGCGTCCTGATGATTTCATGATAGTAAAAGATGGAAATGTTGAAGTTACTCACACTCCTCAAAAATACACTAAAGAAAACCTCGGAGCATATGCGGTAGAAATGCGTGAAAAAATTGCAGAGGTTGAAAGACAGGAAAGATCTTACATCAGCTTGCCTTTTGATTCTGATTTAGAGACATTTCGAAGATCGCTTGATGAATTAACGCCATCATGGCAAGATGGATCGTTTAGAGTTCTATGGATAGTTGTTGATCCTAAAGGGGGAAAAACACATTTCTGGCACAATGTACCTAACAAAACTTCTACTGATAATATAAGCAGTGACTATGATCTACGAGTAGAAATTCCAAGTTACAGATTACAAAGATTAGTTAGAGGAGACTATCCAATGGGAGGAGTAACTATAAGAAATGGATGTGTTAGAAGTCATCGATATGTTAAAGAATTAACAGAGAAAGAAGCACAATATTGGGAACTTACTATGAAAATTAAATATAAGAAATCCTAGTACGCTGTACGAATCTTAAAATTTTCATCATACGTGTTAAGAGAATTTGCTTTTTTCAATAATCCTAATATGAGTAACCAGTTCTTTTAATTGTGAGGTATCAATAGAGGTAGATGCATCCGGTCCTTTAGAATTTTTTGTTTTAACGTGTTTTTCAATAAATATAGATGAAGAATTTTTTTGCTTTTTAAAGGCTGCAAATAATATAGATGCTGTAGTACCTAAGGTATGGTCTGAGAAACCATCAAATTTTATTGCCTGCTTCCAATCAATTTTATTGAATTTCAAGGGGTAATCCGAGACACAATAACAAAATGCTGCAGAATTTTTCGAAAATATTTTCTTAATTTTGCTCCTATCCCCACCCATTCCCATACTTATTATGACGGGTTTGCCGGTTTCTGCTTCTGCTTTCAATGTTTCGAGTGAATATGGATCTTTTAGCAAACAGGTTCTAGATGCAACTTTGTATCTCTCTACATTAAGAGATTCAAGAAATTCAACTCCTTCAGGATAAAAAACGCTACAAAAAAATTCAATACCAAATTCATCAGATATTTTCTTGATTTTTTTCGCTTTTTCAAATGTTAGTTCAGATTTTTTTATTATATTCCATTGTGGATGTGTAATCGAATACAGATCTTTTGCTCGCCACATCTGAAATTTTACAGCATCGGCACCAACATCTTTACATTCTTTGATAATTTTTTTTGCTTTGGAAATGCTACCTTCCCAATTAGATCCAATCTCAGCCACAACCAAAGTTTTCATTATTGAGTGCATATTAGGCAAAGATTTAACTGTTTTATGTTATTGATTTAAAAGATAAATGAAAAAAATGGTAATTAAATTAAGAGATGTAAACCAATTAGATTTTAGATTTTTGTACAATTTGCTAAAAGAGAGAGATCCTAACGTTAACATATCACACAAAAAAATGCCTACTTATTCTGAACATGTGAAATTTGTTAAATCAAAACCCTATACAAAATGGTGCGTAATTGAATATAACAAACAAAAAGCAGGTTCAATATATTTATCAAAAAACGATGAAATAGGTATTTTCTTGAAAAAACAATTTCAGGGAAAGAATATCGGTCAAGAATCTTTAGAGCTATTTATGAGAATGAACCCAAGAAAGCTGTATTTGGCAAACGTCAATCCAAAAAATGTGGTTTCCCAAAAATTTTTTAAAAAAAATCGCTTTAAGCTAATTCAATACACATACGAATTTGAGAAAAAATAACGGAATATTTTAAGATAAGAGTTTTGACTCTTTTAGAATCTGTTTTAATTCATCTTTTGGAATTTTCTCTACTAAATCCGAAGAATATCTCTCAAATTTGTCTAGTTTTTTAATTCCCTGATAGGTATCATTAATTACGGTGGGATGAAACAATGGATAAAGCGGGTTTGTTATCATATACAGATCCTTGTATTCCCAACTATATCGAATTTCCTCATTATTGATTAGTGTTTCATGTAGCTTTTCTCCTGGTCTTATCCCCACTATTTCTTCTCCGTAATCACCCAAAATCTCTGTTAATGCCTTTTTGATATCAGTAACTACATAAGCACGTATTTTGGGAACAAATATCTCTGAACCCTGACCATACTCTGCAGCTTTGAAAATGAAATCCAGCGCTTCATCCATGGTTATACTAAATCTAGTCATTTGATTGTCAGTTACTGTGATTTTTTTCTTATTTTTTATTTGTTCTATGAACTTTGGAATAACAGATCCGCTGCTTCCTAAAACATTTCCATATCGTACAGCTATGAATTTAGTTGGATGTTTTTTTGGATCTACGTAATTATTTGCGGTTACAAATAATTTTTCCATGAGAAGTTTTGTGGCACCATAAGTGTTTAATGGCGATACCGCTTTATCGGTTCCAATACAAATAACTTTTTTCACATTTGTCTCAAGACATGCATCTATTACGTTTTGTGAACCAATTACATTTGTTTTAATTGCTTCAAAGGGATTATACTCAATTTTTGGAACGTGTTTTAAAGCTGCTGCATGAAATACGTAATCTATATCTTCAGTAGCTCGTAGTAGTCGTTCTTTGTCCCTAATATCACCCAAAAAAAATCTTAAACGTTCATCGTTAAATTTTGACTCCATTTCAATCTGTTTACTTTCATTACGGCTCAAAATTCTGATTGTCTTTACATTTTTTTGTAAAAGTCTATGCGTGAGTTCTTGACCTAACGAACCTGTTCCACCCGTGATTAGAACTTTTTTATTATCAAACATGATTTCTCGTTTACGACTTTTCTAAAAAACCTTGCCATAATCTTATTAAAAACTAAAATGATTTTAAAATAGATGCAAACTCTTCTGATGCATTGCCTCTGTAACTCATGAATTTTTGTACAAAAGCATCTGCATTCTTTATTAGTTCTTTTCTAAAATTAGCATCGAATAAGATTTGTTGAAATTGTTTCTCCAGATCAGAATTATCAGAGATTGTAAGTACAGCTTTGTCTTTTACGTGAGTAAACTCTGGTATTTTATTATCTAGTATGATATTCATTGTGGGTTTGCCCAGAATCATTGATTCCAAAAGTATCGTGGATGTACCAAATCCTTCTGACGAGATAACTATAACAGCGTCTACGCTATTGATTATTTTAATGACTGAAGTTGAGGAATAAATTGGTATTGTGTTATCAATTTTTTTGATTAGTGAATGGATTTCACGATTATGTTTTATTTGAATTTGATGCAATTTAACAATGATTTTAATATTATTAAATTTTTTAAGAGTTGAAATAATTTCTTTAACAGTTTTTTCAAATTTCAATTCAAGATTTGTACTAGCGAGACCTGAAATTTCGGTTATTGCGTTAGGGGCTAGTAACACAGTAATTTCTTTTAATTGTTTTTTTTCTGTTCTTGAATGAAAATAAACATCATGTCTTGGACTTCCTGTAATAATGATTCGCTCTGGATTAATACCATACTCGTTAATCAGATATTCTTTCTTTTTATCACCCCATACTGCAATCTTGTCTCTAAAATTAACATAAAGTAGTTTGTCAAATCGTTTAGTATCATCAACCCGTTCAACAAAACCATGTTCAAGTAAAATTGTTGGAACTTTTTTATTATTAAATTCAAGAAATGCTTTCTCTGTTTCACCTATTTCATTAAGAGAGACAATGCATCGAATGTCTTGATTTTTGAAAACATTCTTTGCACTCAAGATTAACAAGATGAATTCGAATAGTTTTTCTGAATATTTCTTCATAATGACTTCTTTAATAACATCCCAGAAACTGCAGTTTTCAATCTGGAAAACATTATTAAAAAATTTAGAGTTTTCCCAAAATTTCTCTATCTTTTTTGAATATTCTTCGACTAGTAAAGAGATTTTACGTTTTTCACTCTCATTTAAAATATTGTCAAAATTCAGAACTTTGCAACCTGACTTCTTTACTATGTTAATAGCAGTTCTGCTCCATAATGCTGATCTTCTTCGATTAACTAGGATTACATTTCCATCGTAGTTTTTCATCGCTTGTAGGAAAGTTGAGAAATATTCTGAATTAAATTCCAGAATAACAATAGATTTTTTTTTGTGACTGTTATGATCTAACCAGAAATCATAAAAAAATCCTGTCGCAGATTCCATTAATTTTTTAATTTTTAAATAATTATTTTTTGATAAATTAAATGAAATAGGAATTGGACCAAGATTATATTTAATAGTGATTGTATCCCAAAGCAATTTTTGTTCAACATTGTTCTGGAAAAATTCTGTTTCAATATTACCATTAATAACTGACTGAACGATCTTTGATAATGAATTGGTGCAGATAATTTTTGTTGGTTTTTCTTTTTCAATTATTCGCTTTATTGTTAGTAATTTAACCAAATTAGGCATCAGGTATGAATGGAATTCATGTGTATCAAAAATTGTAAGTAAGTTGACACCTTCAAATTTTAAATCTTCTGAAGAAATTTGTGAATACCATGAGAGAAATTCGAGGCTTTTATCAAATAATTTGAGTCGCTCTTCTTGAGTAAATAGTTCATCAGCTATGTCATGTGTAATTTTTTCAGATTGAAGTTTATTATGAACTTCCAAAGTTAATGAAAAAATTTTTGTATCATTGTTTTGAAACGGCTCTTTTGGTATTACATTAAAATCCAGAACACTCTCAATTAAAACAATTGTAGTCAATATATTACGTATTGTTATGATTTTTTGTAATTATTTAATTATATCTTAAATTTTTTATTTTATTATCGGAGTTGGGATTGGAATGAGAAATTTTCCTCCCTTGGCTCTAAATTGTTTTTCTTTTTCTAAAATCTCAGATTCATAATTCCATGCCAATAATAGTGCTATGTGGCCGTCTCCCTTACCTAACATTTTTTCAGGTGGAAAAATCGGTATATGAGTACCAGGTGTGTATTTTCCTTGTTTTAGTGGAGTTGTGTCTATCACATAATCAAGAAAACTAGTATCTATGTTGCAATAATTGAGTAAAACATTTCCTTTTGCTGGAGCACCATATCCAAATATTGATTTATTTTCTTTTTTAATAATTGCCAATTCTGTTTTTAGTTTTCTTTTAAATTCTGCAACTTGCATTGAAAAAATTCTATAGATCTCTCTGTCGTCCAATCCAAACCTATGTTCTTCATCAAGAAACCGCTTTACTGAATCTTTTACTTTAAAATTATTTTTTTTAGAAATAAAAACTCGGATAGTGCCTCCATGAACAGATTGTCTTTTTACATCAAAAACCTCCAATCCATACTGATTTGTCAAATTCATAATGGGTAAGAGTGAAAAATAGGAAAGATGTTCATGATATATTGTATCAAATTCCAATTTTTTTATTAGATCGACTAAATAAGGAACCTCAAAAACAAAGACGCCACTGTTTCCGATTAGAATTCTAATCCCTTCCATTAAATCTTGTAAATCTTCGACGTGACCGATCACATTATTTGCCACCACTAAAGATGTTTCTCTAGACTGAGCAATTTCTTTTCCCACTTTGGATGAAAAGAAAGCGTTTGTTGTAGTAATGTTTGACTCGTTTGCTAATTTGGCTAAATTTGTTGCAGGTTCTATCCCTAAGATTGATGCCCCTAATTTTTTGAATTCTGCAAGCAATGATCCATCATTACTTCCTATTTCGACTACAAAGGGATCATCAAGTTCTTGTAAGAATTCTCCATAGATCTCTTTGGCATATTTTGTAAAATGTTCTACTATTGGCCTACTTGCACTTGTCATGTAAAGATAATTTTTAAAGAGATATTCTTTATCGACAATATCTAATAATTGTACTAGAAAACAATCACGACACCAAAATAGACGAAGTGGAAATTTTGGTTCGGGAGAATTTAATTCCCTTTGATCAATGAATGAATTTGCTGGGGGTTGTTCGCCTAGATCTAACACCATTTCCAGATTTTTGCTGGAACAAATTCTACATTTTTGTTCTAATCGGTAATTTTTCAAATTTATCGTACAACCATCATAGTCTTGTCTTTTTAAGGGTCTCTAACAATTTTGTCATATCCACACAATCGACAAAGAGAACTTAATAATTTTTCAAATTTTTTATTTAGGTTTGAGTCATTTGCTTCTGGAGGGATTTTGATCGTTCTACAAAATGAACGAATAATCTCACCATCATCGAGTTTTCTTTTTTCATTAATGATTTTACGTTGTTTTATGATGTGTCCACTGAGACTAAGAATTGAACCGTAACTCTTTAGTTTTTTTAATAGCAACCCTTTTGTTGTAAAAAATCCTAACATGCAAAATTCAATTATAATCAATGATGGTAATAGTCGCAATAATGTTTTTAATGAATAATTTTTTAATAGAACCAACCACCTGTTTCTTTCGAGTAAATAGAACACTTGGGAACTCCATTTCCAGTGAGCACTCCCATAATGATATATGATGGCATCAGGGACGTAGTACGATTTAAAACCAAATATTCTAGCTCTCCAACCCAAATCTAATTCTTCATGATATGCAAAGAAAGTGGAATCAAATAGCCCAATTTCATCAAATATTTTTTTTGGGCAAAACATGCATGTTCCAGATGCATAACTTATCTCCTCTTGTTGATTATATTGACCATGATCTTTCATTCCTTTATCTCTTGCAAAACCAAACCCAAAAATATTGATCATACAGCCAGTACCATCTATGATATCAGGGTTTTTCATTTTCAAAGACCTTGGTTGGTATAACGCATCACCAGTTACTTGGTATGCTTTGAAGAAGTTATCTAGCCAGTTGGGAGCAACAATCAGATCATTATTTAATAAAACGACAAATTCGCCAGATGCATTTCTTATACCAATGTTCAGGCCTTCAGGTATCCCCACATTTGTTTTATTTAGAATAAACTTTATTGTAGTATATTTTTTTGAAAATATTTCACCGCTCTTATCAGGAGAATCATTATCCACAACAATAATCTCATATGGTGTATGAGTTTCTTTTATTATGGAGTTAATGCAGTCTTCTAGCAAATCTTTCCCATTATAATTTAAAATAATAATAGATGTCAGCTTTGGTTGGATTGTCAATTACAAATAGGCGAAATTGCGGATATATGATTTTATACTAGAATTTAGCAGTGTTTTGATTTGATAATTGTATAGCAATTATTGTTTTAAATGAGTATGAAAAATCCATGTCGTTTTTCAGTAGGCGAGAAAACAAGTTTTTGATCACAGATAATTAAATATGTCTCAAAAAATCATTTAACGATATAGCGGAAATTTGTTTTATGGCTGAAAATTTTGATGAGATAACAAAAAAGGTAGAAACAATGTATATGAAATATCCCTATCCTTCACCATCAACTGAATCTATTCAAACTAACGAGTTGTTGAATCTTCTGAAAATTTTTGAGCTTGAAGGCGGAATGAAACTTGAGAATATGAAGTTTTTAGATGCAGGAACTGGAAGTGGACATCGAATCACAAACGTTGCACGGCATTATAGTAAATGTGAATTTCTTGGGTTAGATATCTCTGAAAGATCTTTAGAGATTGCAAATATGATAAAAAACCAAAAAAAATTAGATAACATCAAGTTTCGCAAAGCAAATCTTATGAATGATATTTCAAAACTTGGAAAATTTGATATTGTATTATGTATGGGAGTTTTGCACCATTTATCGAATCCTACTAAAGGGTTAAAAAATCTGTTAAATGTACTAAGAAAAGACGGGATACTTTTTCTCTATCTTTATGGAAAACTAGGTGGATACAAACGCATGTTGAATAAAAAATTAATTTCTGTTCTATTAGGCAAAGAAAAATCAAATTACGAAAATGGAATTAAACTGATTAGAGAGCTGGGGTTGAACAAATTCGAATATGGATGGAATTTGAGTTTTAAGAGTAAGGAGGAAGAGGATTCATTAATTGTGGATTCTCTGTTACATGCAAATGAAACTCTATATGATTTTGATGATATTGATAAATTGTTTAAAAAATCTGTGCTATACGGCTATGCAATCTTTGGAATTACTACTGGCACACAAGGTTTTCTTTTTGATTCACGCTCTGATGCAAAGAAAAAATTATCTATACCACAAACAAATATTTTGAAATTCTTAAAATCAGATTTTGCGTTATCGTATTATCAATCACTAAGCCTGAAAGACAGATGTAGAGTTTTAGATATTATGTATGAGCCAAATGGCTATACCATAATCGGTGTTACCAAACAGGCTTACGAAAAGCTATCCAATGAAAGATTGAAGCAAAATCTCATCAAAATAGAATAAATCCATTAGTGTAATTTTACTCATCATCTAAAATCATTATAGATATGTTTCATAAAAGTTGAAAGAATTGTAAATGTTTTTACTAAATCACACACCATAACAACTGGAAATAATGATCATTTCAAAGAGATCATAATTGGATCCTCTTCCTTGATTTGGTTGTACATAGTATTCAATGCTTCATCTAGATTTGAGAGTTTTATTCCGTTTTTAATGATTTTAGAACAATCTAGACAGGTTTTAGACGGCCTTAATGCAAATTGGTGAAGATCTTTTGAAGATATTTCAGTAATTAAATTATCTGAAAATCCAAATTTTTTGGCAATTTTCTTTGAAAAATCGAATCTGCTAATACAAGTAAGATCAGTGGAATGAAAAGTTCCTGCAAGGTTCATCTTTATGCAATCTAGAATAATCCTTGCTAAATTATCAGCTAATGTGGGATTGCTAATTTGATCATTTACAATCTTAATATTTTTATTTTGATTTAATTCGTATAACACCCATAGGCCAAAATTTATTGGTTTAAGATAACTGGATCTTGCTGCAATCAGGTTCTTTGGAACGTAGCCATAAAGTACGTTCGTACGTAAAATCAAGTAATCATCAAGTATTTTGACTTCGTTTTCACTTTCAAGTTTTGTTTGTCCATAATAATTTACAGGTTTAGGTTGGTCATCCTCTTTGTAATTTACATCGCTTCCAGGAAAAATACCGTCAGTTGATATGTGGATTAATTTGCAAGTTAATTTTTCAGCAATTTTTGTGATATTTCTTGCCCCAAGAACGTTAACCGAATAAGCCTTTTCTTTGTGTTTTTCACAATAATCCACATTCGTAATTGCCGCCGCATTTATGATAAAATCGGGCTTGATTTCAATAATTTTTTTGCAGTCCTCAAAATTAGAAATGTCTACCTGTATCAAATGTGCGTTATCATGAACAAGCGGCGTTTGATTGTAGGTTCCAAAAATTTCATAATCGCAGCAAGATTGGATTATTTTATAACCTAAAAGGCCACTTGCACCAATAACACAGATCTTTTTCTTCAATAATTCCTATGTTATCACAATAAATAATTAAACTATGATCATGCGGATAAATTATTTCATGTGTGTTTTTCCGATATTACAACTGCAATTGCATACAGTTTTTCATGACTAACAGAAACGAGAAAGTTGTAAGAATAGTCATTCAACAAAATCACTGTAGGTTTGGAATCTAAGTGATCTGTTAGAATATCAAGAAAACTTATCTGTTTATTTATTGATTTAATCACGGATTCCTTTATTGCAAATTTGGTAGCAAACGATTGTGATGAGTTTGTATGATCTAAACAATATTTGATTTCTGAATCATGAAAGATTTTTTTGTAAAAATCTTCATTTGTTTCAAAAGGTTTTTCTTTAAAACGGGTGATATCTACAACATCTATCCCAATTCCGATTTTTTCAAGCATGGAGAAAATATCGAGAAGGTTTATTTATTATCTATTGATTCCCGCAGATGTATTGAGTAATGAATTGGAACTTGAGAATACAATAAAAAAGATTTTTTTTGAAGTATTTCCAAATTTGCAGGAAACAGATTTTTCATGGAATAAAGAACAAAAAGATTATGATAACTGGGATTCTTTTGCTCAGTTAAATCTAATAACTTTTGCAGAGTCGAAATTTAATATTACGCTATCATTGGAGGAATCAATTGATATTAAATCTGCAAGTGATCTTCTCAAGTGTGTTCGCTCTCATTTAAAATGAATGTTGTAAATTTCCTTGAAGATTGTGTAGAAAAACATCCTACAAAAATAGCACTTGTTGATGAAGAAGAAGGATTAACCTTCCAACAATTATATCAAGAAGTACAAAATTTTTCTTCGCATATTACATTTTTAAATAAAAAAAATGTCATTAGTTTAATTGCAGAAAATTCAGCATCATTTGTTGTTTCTTATCTTGGAATAATTAACTCTGGAAAGATAGTTCATTTAATTCCACCTGAAATTTCTGAAAATAATTTATTAAATCAACTAAGATCTGCCGACTCCGGTGCTATAATTTGCTCCAATATAATAAAAAAGAATCTTTCAAAGTTTGCGACAATAAAAATACCGCTATTCGAGTTTAGTGAGATACCATTTCAATCTGCACCGAATGTAAACAATCCCAAAGCAAATGATCTGGCATATTTGATATATACTTCAGGCACCACATCTGAACCAAAAGGAGTAGCAATATCTCATGCAATGACAGAATTTACTACAAAAAATATTGTGAAAGTGTTAGGATACTCCAATTCAGATGTTGATGTGCTACCTTTACCACTGTATCATTCTTTTGGATTAGGATGTCTTCATACTTCTTTATGTGTTGGTTCAACGCTTGTTTTATTAAAAAATGCAAATAATTTACAACATGTGCTTGAATCTTTAAAAAAACATAATGCCACTACTTTAGCAGTGATACCTGCTACTTTGACAAAATTTTTAAAATTTGATAGGAGTGTGTTAGAAAGTTATTTTTCCAACATACGATTAATTATAACTAACAGCACTTCAATCCCTAAAAATACTGTGAATAGTTTTAAACAAATTTTAAAAAATGGCCATTTAGCTACCTATTATGGTCTTACTGAGGCATCACGTTCCACTTTTATGATATTTGATAAAACCGAGAGAAGAGAAGAGTCAGTTGGAAATACTGCTCCAAGTGTTCAAATAAAAATTGTTAATGAAGATCAAGTTGATGCCAAGGTAGGAGAGATTTGGATAAAGGGTAATAATGTCATCAAGAAATATTGGAATAATTCTGAAGCTGATAAAAATTTAGTTGGTGGGTGGTTACGAACAGGAGACATTGGTTATTTTGATGACGAAAACTATCTTTTTCTTAAGGGACGCAGTGATGATATGATTAATGTTGGTGGTGAAAAGATTGCGCCGCATGAAATTGAAGATATCGTTAAGCAACTATCAGGTGTTGAAGATGTGGCTGCATTTGGAATAACTCATGAGGTTTTTGGTCAAGTCATAAAATTAAATGTTGTAAAATCAAAAGATTCTGATTTAGATAAATCTAAAATACTCACTCATTGCATGAAGAATCTCGAAAAATTCAAAATCCCATCCAAGATTGATTTTGTTGAAAGTATTCCTAAAACTGACTACGGAAAGGTTAAACGTTTTATGTTAAAATAATAATAGAATCATGACCGACCCAGATAGTTTCAAGGCAAACGAACAGGAATTAATGGATTTTTATGGTTATAAAGGAGGTATTGGTAGAATTAAAATTCGAATGAAATTTTTAAAGAGTTGGATTTTTCATTCTTTAGCATATTCAGCACCTTTACCATCTTGGGTCATTAAATTTCAACGTATAAGAGGTGTAAAAATCGGAAAAAATTGCCACATATCTCCGTATGTACTAATTGATCTGTTACATCCCGAGTTAATAAAAATTGAAGATAATGTGACAATTAGTTCCAATTCTATGATTTTTGCTCATGTGAATCCCTCAGCGAGTGAATTTTTGAAAAAACATGGATACCCCAGAACGATTAAACCGGTGACTATCAAAAAAGGGGCCGTAATTAGTGTAGGTTGTATAATTATTGCAGGAGTAACTGTTGGAGAAAATTCAATTGTAGGCGCTGGAAGTGTAGTGACTCAAGATGTACCAGATTATTGTGTGGTTGTAGGAAATCCAGCACGTGTTGTGAAAAAAATCGATCATTGAATTTGCAGAATTCAATAAAATTCTTATTTTATGGTTTTTACAACATATTTAATTAATCATTGTTTAGTGTAAAGCTAATGGAACAAATTCCTGATTTTATTAAAATAAAAAATTTAGAAAAGGTAGCTGATAGTATCTGTGATTTTATAAAAAATGAGATTTCTAATAAATTTCAGAGAAGTGGAGCTGTAATTGGATTAAGTGGAGGAATTGATTCAGCTGTAACAGCTGCACTTTGTGTAAAAGCAATCAGTTCTGAAAAAGTTTTAGGTCTGATCATGCCCGAAAGAGAATCAGAGTCAGAAAGTCAGATACTTGCAAAACAATTTGCTGATAATTATGGCATAAAAACAAAAATTATTGACATTAGTTCCATTCTAGATTCATTTGAAGTTTATGAGAACAAGGAAAGGATAGTAAAAGAAAAATTCCCACTTTTTAATAATAAATGTAAATATAGATTGGTGGTTCCCTCAAAATTTGAAAACACTGTTGGAATTCCATATCTGGATATCCTTGATGACAAAAATAAACAACATAAATTGAAAATATCTTCTTTTGAATTTCTTACTTTAACTGCTGCTACATCTATAAAGCACAGAGTGAGGATGACTGTGTTGTATTATCATGGAGAGAAAAATAATCTATGCGTGATGGGCACTACGAACAAATCTGAATATATGCAAGGATATTTTGTGAAATATGGAGATGGTGGTTCAGATATTGAACCAATAGTAAATCTTTACAAATCTCAGATATATCAATTGGGTCAGTTTTTGAAAGTACCAAAAGAAATTTTAACAAAAGACGCATCTCCTGACGTTTGGAGTTTTGCTACAAATGATGAGGAATTTTTTTACAGTGTTCCATATGAAATAGTAGATTTAATTCTATACGCACGTGAAAACAACTTAACCATAAAAGAAATCCAAAAACTCTCCAATTTGTCAGAAGAAAATATAGAAAATCTATTACGATTTCAGAATCAAAAACAAATCAAAAGCCAACACATGAGAGAAACTCCTCATGGTTGGGTGCCAGATTTTAATTAAAATGAAGTACTAACCCCACTTTATGGTCCACGGCTGGGGATGAAGAGTTTGTTCATTTACTAGAGGCTCCCACCATCTTTGATTATTTTGATACCATAATACAGTTTCATTTAGAGCTTTTTCAAAATCATACATGGAAGACCAACCAATTTCTTTTTGTATTTTACCAGAATCGATTGAATATCGCTTATCATGACCTGGTCGGTCATTAACAAATTCAATTAAATCTAGAGGTTTTCCCATCTTGTTCAATATTTTTTCTACTATCTCTTTGTTTGAAATTTCATTCCAAGCAGTGATATTGTAAATTTCTCCAGATTTTCCCTTTTGAACAAGTAAATCTACAGCTCGAATGTGGTCTATAACGTATATCCAACTTCTGATTTGATTTCCATCTCCATATAATGGAATTTTGAGGTTTTTATGAGCGCGGATAATTGTTTTTGGTATAAGTTTTTCTGGAAATTGGAATGGGCCAAAATTATTAGTGCATCTAGTTATAATACAATTAATTTTGTAGGTTCGCGTGTATGCCTGTACGAGTAGATCCGCTGATGCTTTTGTGGCTGAATACGGATTACTTGGTTTTAGATTATCGAGTTCTGTAAATGGTTTCCATCCTTTTTCTAGATCACCATAAATTTCATCTGTTGATATGTGTACAAATAATTTTTCATTATTCTTTGATGCTTCCAATAAAGAATATGTACCCAAAATATTGGTTTCAATGAATGGTTTTGGATTAGAGATGCTTCTATCTACGTGGGTTTCTGCAGCAAAATTAATTATCACATCTACATCTTTAGATATTTTCTCTACCAGTTTTAAATTCGCGATATCGCCTTTTTCGTGTCTATAATTAACATTATCCTTCAACATTTCAAGATTTGCTTTGTTAGAACCTAATGACATATTGTCTATGTTTATAATTTCATCATTAGGATTATTTTTTAATCGATTTCTGATAAAAGCACTTCCGATGAATCCATATCCACCACATACTAAAAATTTCATTATGATATCCTCACATCTGAATTCCAATCATAGGGTCTGTTAGTTCTGGGATCTATTATTGAGGGGTCATTCCAATCTAATCTTTCTTCATCTGGATTTTCATAATCATATAGATTTGTAAGAAAATAGATTGTTTCTGATGGATAATCACTGATAGTTTTTGTCCCATGCCAAAAATGTCCTGGGATTTTGACAATTTTCAACTCATCATCTCCGGCAAATATTTCAACTAATTTTCCAAATGTTACTGATTTTTCATTACTGTCATAAATGCAAATTTTCATTTTCCCTTTCTTTACAAGAAAATAATCAGTTTGATTACGAGAGTGGCGATGCCAAGCACGAATAACACTAGGTTTACTAACTGAAAGATTTACTTGCTGTGGAATAACACCGTCAAAGAATTCAATCCAGTCTGTTCGAAAAATTTCTGATACGAACCCTCTGTCATCATAATTTACCTTAGGTATCAGTACTTTCACGCCTAAATCATAATTTTTGATTTTTAATGTCATGCAGTAAAAAATGACTCATTTGTTATAATTATACTTATTAATCTAAATTTAACTTAACAGTTGGATTTTAGAATATCATATGCACCATAAAAAACGGCATATCAAATCGAATTTTGTAATGGTTATCGTCTTTCCCTAACAACACTGACAATTGAATAGAGAATCATACCTGAGATTAATAATACTGTTCCCAAAATCACCCCTCCTATTCCAACAAGAGCGATGTTTGTCACTACAACTCTTTCCTCAGAGTATATCTGTAATGTCCAGGCTCCAAAAATCAATCCTATTGCAAGAAAACACAAACCGGTGACCCCATAGTAAAGAAGAGGACGTTCTATGGCCACATGCTTTATTGTACTCATAATCACCGATGTGCCATGAGATATGGGTTCTTGAGAATGTGCATTATCATCATAACTGATGGTTATTGGAACCTCTGTAATTCTCAATCCCTTTGTCGAAGCTTTTATTAGAATTTCTGTAGAAATTCCCATTCCCGATTCTGTTGGAGATATTTCTTCTAACACCTTTTTGGTATAAGCTCTAAAACCACTCTGTGAATCTGTAATGTTAGATCCTGTTGTCACATTTGTTAATTTTGTGATCGTTTTAATTCCAAACTTTCTATATTTTGGCAGGTCTTTTGTTTTGCCAAGAAATCTTGAACCAATTACAATATCTGCTTTATTTTCGATAATGGGTTTTAACACCGAGTCAATTTCTGAGATTTGGTGTTGTCCATCTGCATCAAAAGTTACTAAGACATCACCGTCAATTTTTCTGGCTGCGTTAAAAATTGTCTTTATGGCAGAACCATATCCTAAATTTTTTTCATGTTTAACTATATGCGCTCCCAAAGATGACGCAATTATATCTGTCATGTCTGAGGAGCCATCATCACATACAATTACATGATCATATTTTTTCTTTAATTTTGCTACAATAGAACCAATATTTTTTTCCTCATTAAATGCTGGAATTCCAATGATTATTTTCAATTTAACATAATTGTTTGTGTGGCTTATTTAAGGGATGAACTTTTCTAATTCATTTTTTTAACGTTTATTATTTAATACTCTCATTATTTGTAATCGAGTATGAAAAAGAAACTGTTGTTCTGGATAAATGGCTTTATGCTTCATTTTGGGGTGGCATATTATTTGCAACAAAAACTAGATGGTGATTTTTATGCAATAATAGACGTTCCAAATAATCCAAAAAAAATGTTTTTAAATCAGAAAATAGTCAATTTTCAAAAAACATGGTATTTCCACGATCATATTAAAAAAACATCGTTAAAACCAGATCATAAATACCTGTCAAGTTTTGAAAAAAAATACCAAATTGATTTATGGAAATTGGCAATTAATGAAAGACATTTTTACAGATTTAATAGATTCTATAAATTCACCACCAATGAAATATTACAATTTTTACAACAAGAATGTAGGTTATTCGAACAAATTTTAGATGAGATTAAGCCAGATTATTTTCTTACGTATGATCCACCGTTTCATCATCAAAAATTAATGTTAGACATGTGTAAAGCACGAAACATCAAAGTTTTATGCATGTACTTGGCTAGAATTGGAGGAAAAAGCATTATTGCTGAGAATGGAAGCACTCTTGATCTACCACAAAATTTAGATTTGGTAGAATTACCTAATGTGGAAAAAATGGGAATTGAAAAAAACAATCTCATGCAAGCGAAAGAAGACTCTGACTATTCTCGCCTAGCAAAAGACTATAAAATTGATAGAGGTGCTTCAACATCTGATAAACTGAAAGCACTGACTGATTATATTTTGTTGTCAGATTCTAAGAACGCACAATCAAACTTTACCTATTATGGCAGAAATAAACTAAAAGTCATATTTGATAGTTTATCATTAACCATTAAACGAAAATCTAGATCTCGTTTTATGCAAAAGAATTTAAAGAAAATAGTTGATTTGGACGTACCATTTGTTTATTTTCCAATGAATATTGAAGAGGAGCTAAGCATACTTCATTATTCACCATTTTTTACAAATCAAATCGAGGTGATAAGACATGTTGCCAAATCCTTACCTATTGACCATAAATTATATGTCAAAGAACATATTTTTGCTGAGTTTAGAGGATGGCATACTAAACACGAGTATCAGGAGATCATGGACATACCAAATGTAACCTTAATTCATCCTTCTTATTCTTCAGAGAAACTTGTCAAACACAGTAAATTAGTCATAACAATAAGAGGAACGGCATCTTTTGATGCTGCAAATGAAAACAAACCTTCCATAGTATTTGCTGACGTGCCTTTTTCCATATTACCATCAGTTTACAAAGTTAATTCCATTGAAGAATTACCTAAATTAATTAGGGCGGCATTAGAAACGCCAGTTAATCCATCGTATGCTCAAAAATACATCAAATTAATTGACGAGAGATCTATTGATTTTAGTATGATGGATTTTGAAGTTAAAAGAAATCATCACTTTTATTCTGGCAATATTCTTTCTGATATTAATATTTCAGAAAATAGTGTAAAGCAATTTTTTGAAAGCAATGAAGAATATTTTAAACCATTAATAAATGCACATTTAACAAAAATAAATTCCACCTGATCCTAAAACTCAGAAATTGGCAATATGATGGATTTTGCTTAATATTTTCATTTTTTAACGGCTTTGATATTAGGAATTAGGCATATTGATTCAACTATGGTAGATAGCAAATAACCTATTGATATACCAATTATGCCATAAGGCGGGCCCAAAATTACTATAGCAGAAATAAACGTAATCAAGGACACAATTTTACTAAGAAGAATACGCTTGCTATTTTCTTGTCCTAATAATTTTGATGTAAAAAGCTTGGTGATTGTCATTGGAACAATACTGAAACTGATAATCCTAATTACATCTATGACTTCAAGATATTCTGGGAAAAATACTGGAACTATAGCAGGTGTAATCATTATTCCCAAAAAAGATATTCCTATTGAAACAAGAAGTGTTATCTTTTTTAATTGCTTATTTTCTGTCCCTTGAGCATCATATGGTATTGTGTATTTAAAAATAATCATTGTAAATGTTAGCCCAACAGTGACAAGTTGTATTGCTAATGAGAAGTTACCTAAAACACCAAATCCTAGAAGAGGAACAATAATGAATTTGTTTAAATGTGAATTTAATTTTGTTAAGACTTCAATAACATAATTATTTACAATAAAAGTGGTTCGATTTTTTAATAGATTGAAATCTATTTTTGTTTGTTTGAATCTGTTATAGATTACTATTGTAAAGAAAACATATGAAATAGAAAGAGCAAAAATAATTCCATCCATACCAAAAATTAGAAAAAATAATAATCCTAATCCTAAAGTTAACGCTTTCTGTATCAAAGTATGTTTTGAATATGATAGAAAAGATTTCTTGCCTAAAAGCTCTCCCATAGCTAAAGTATTAATTACATAACCAAAAAGAAGAAAAATTATATCGATTCGATAAAAAATTATCATCACAATAAATGATGCAACCAATCCCAATAGTAGAGATAGAAAATATAATGTAGATTCAATTTTAATATTCTTAGAAGAATAGACAGTTATGGTACTTTGGGCACCTATTAGGACAAATGCTGCAGCTGTTCCAGCTATTCCTATAAAATAAAAAAGTTCACCAAATTTCTCTGGTGAGATTTGAGATGCAATAACAAACCAAAATATTGACGTTAGTCCGGCTCCAATTATATCAGCACTACCTATAGATGAGATTTCTCTTAATTTCCCGAATTTCAATACTCAATCAATGACCTGTTAATTATTTAGTTTATCAAACTTTAGTTTGATTATATTTTGTTTTCCCGTTATTGACATAAGAATCAATCATTATCAGATCTTGAATTTTATACTTGATCGTTTAGCTGAGTCTATTTAACTAACTTGATTTTTTAAAATCAGACCAATGTTGAAAAATCATTTCGCTGACAAATACATCAAATTTAGTATCAATATCTACGTTTAATTCATCATCTTTAATTATCAATGATTTTGGTTTATGACCATAAATCGAATTATATTTTGTGAAAGTCTTTGTCCAAAATGTATAGATCGCACCTGTGGCATAGTAAAGATCAGGAATTAGTTGACGTTGATAGTATTTTTTTTCATGATAAATATTAGAGGGCTTTAAAAATCCATTTTTTAAAACAAATGATTGAGTTGGGTGTTTTTTTGCTTTCATTACAGAAATTACAGAAGAGGCTTGTGAGTGTTTTAGTAGATTGATAGATTTGTTAATCATTTCAGTAGTACGATGTGGTGATGTCGGCTGTAATAATATGACAATATCAGGAACATACTTTTCAGTTTTTTTAACAAAATTCAAAGTATGGGCAATTGCCTCTTGAGTACGAGAACTACTAGTTGAAATTTTCTTAGGTCTAAAAAATGGCACTTCAGCTCCAAGGTTTTCGGATATTTTTCCTATTTTCTTATTATCAGTACTAACTATTAGACGATTAATTTTAGATTTTAGTGCGGATTGAATAGTGTAAGCTATGAGAGGTTTACCGTGTATTGGCATTATATTTTTCAATGGTATGGATTCAGAACCCCCCCTTGCAGGAATTATGCCCAAAATTTCCATAGTTCAGGTGTAACTACCAATCATTAAAATTTATTCATATGAATGAAATTTTTTACGATAATCAATTACCAGCAAATGATAATGCAGTATTGCATATGAAAACATGTCAAAAACCACGTTATGAGAAATATTGAAAAAGTTATGAAATCTTTATTGTTTGTATAAAAAATCAAATAGAAAAATTAATTTTAAGAAATGAATCACGCCTTATTCTTCATGAAAATAAAACAATGGCAAGAATTAAGTAGAATCATTATTGACATCAAATGAATAAATTGATAATTTTAAGAATGATTAAGAACCAGACAAAAATAAAAATTTCATTTCTAATTATTTTTTTTGTTGGATTAGGAATTCGATTTTTTTATTTTCCACATGAATTGCCACTTGTGGTAGATGGATTAGATAATTTCACATATGCAACCGCAATTAATTATTATGGGCATTTACCAACAGAATGGACTCCTCCCAATAATGGGTGGCCAATATTCGTTTCATTTTGGTTTTCAATTATTAATTTAGACAACACATTACAATACATGCAATTGCAACGTGTCATCTCAGTAATTTTATCTAGTTTGATTACAGTTCCTGTTTATTTTTTATGCAAAAAGTTTTTTGATGAAAAAATAGCATTAGTGGGAGCATCGTTATTTGCTTTTGATCCTAGAATTATACTAAATTCGTTATTAGGAATAACAGAACCATTGTTCATTTTACTTGGAATATTATCCTTGGTAGTTTTTTTAAGATATGATAGAAAGTCAATAATTCTATCATTTATTCTTGCATCATTTTGCACCATAGTTAGATCAGAGGGAGTTTTTCTTTTCTTTACTTTAACAATACTATTTTTTATAAGATTTAGATTTTCAAAAGAAATTCTAAAAACATACATACCCTGTGTTGTAATTTTTCTTTTAATACTAAGTCCAATTATGAATTACAGGATAGAAATTACTGGTCACGATGGCATATTTCAAAGAGCCGCATATGGGACTAGTCAAATTTTAGTAAATTCGAGTCAAGAAGGAACCAATGAAATTGTTGCTGGTTTAGAACTCTTTATAAAATATCTAGGATGGATAATGATACCAAATTTTTTGGTATTTGCACCATTTGGAATCATACAATTTTTTAGAAAGAGAACAAAAGAGACAAATTTTATAATTATATTTTTGGTAGTTAGTTCCCTCCCGATTTTATATGCATATATTGTTCAGGCTCAAGATACAAGATACTTTTATTTCCTATATCCAATTTTTTGTTTGGTATCATTATTTGCAGTACAAAGCTATCTTTCAAAATTACCTAAAAAAAATCTCATGTTATCATTGATGATAGTTGGAATTTTAATAGGCGCTATTAGTTTTTATGAATATAAAAAAATCGACTATGAGAAGGAAAGAGAGTTGAATGAAATTGCAAAAATTGTATCTGAAACAGCATCTGGGCTTAACTTTCATCCTTCAGAGACACGGTATATACGAGCTGCACAAATTCCAAGTAAATGGCCATTTGTATTTCATGATGATATGTACAAAATAAAAGCGGTGCCAACAACCAATTATGAAGACTTGGAAAGTTTTGTTTCAAATTCCAGGTCGGATTTAACTCATCTATTAGTAGACAACAATCCTGATCTACCCCAGTTTTTGCAAGAAGTATACTACAACGAAGAAAATTATGGATATTTGAATAAGGTGTTTGATTCAAAAGATAGAGATTTTGAATATCATGTGAAGCTTTTTGAAATAGATTTTCAAAAATTCGATTCCATTAATATGAGATGATTTTGAAATGTCATATTTTATGAGATATGCCACAGTTGCAATTATTGTTAAATCTAGGAATAGCTTTAACGCATGTTAAAAAGTATCACGACTGCATTTTCGATCTTTATTTATAAGGAAATCATAAGAGAAGAAGCTGATGAAAGAGGGATGGGTAAGACGACGATGGTGGGAATTCAGACAAGGCCATAGTACCTACTTGATATTTGTTTTAACATTCATCAATTTTGTTCTTATTGCATATCGCTTGTTGATTGAAAAAGTATCGTTTTTCAAGGAGCTAATTCCCGAATTGTGGATGTTTGTCATTTTATTTCTAGGGTTTTACATACCAGCCTCAATATTGATTGGTTACTGGCATAGACGAACTCAACTTAGAGTTGAGGCTACTTTGACCATGCAACAAAACCCTCTTTTAGCTAAAATGTTCCGAACAATATTAGATGTTCAAACAGGAAAAGCAACTAAGGAAGAGATAGAGAAATTTAGAGAACTTCTAACTGACATAGAAAAAAAATTGGATCACTGACAAATGGTTTTTGAAAAATATTGGATTAGAAGGCGTTGGTGGGATGTTAGAACTGGTCACACAACCTATCTAATGCTTGCATTAACATTTGTGAATTTTATTTTAATTGCATACAGGTTCTTAATAGAAAATGACCCTACAACTAAAGCTATATTTTCTAATTTGTGGATATTCATTACAATTTTTTTAATATTGTATATACCCGTTTCTACACTGATCGGTTACTGGCATAGACGAACTCAACTTAGTGTAGAAACAACTTTGAAAAGATTAGAGGACCCTCTTTTTGCTAAAATGTTTAGAATAATACTTGATGTTCAAACAGGAAAAGCAACTAAGGAAGAGATAGAGAAAATAAAAAGCATGCTATTAAAAATTGAAAAAAATGATATCAAATGATCCTCTGAATTCAATTACATGTACCATATTTTGGCATCACAAATGATTTCAGCGTATTTGGCTACATACCCTTCACGATATAAATTGTTGAAATGATGATAAACAGTAAAAACATCATCATCAAGAGATTAATACATAAAACTATTGTTTGGGTTTTGTAATTTTTTAAAAGGATAGTTTATTATTCATTATTTTCAAAAAATGTTATGAAATTTACTGGAAAATTTATCATCCTTTACGAAGTATTCCCATATTTTACTAGAAACTCTCAAATCAAAAATCGTTTTTCTTTTATCAAATCCATTTTATTTGATAGAAACTGCCTAATCAAATTTAAAAACGGTATAAATTATTCAATAGACATATCAGATTATACAGCAATTTTACATTTGCTTGCCGTAGAAAGATACTCACAGATTTTTCAGATCACCAAAAATGGAGTAGAGATATCTTTTGATGGCATTAACAAATTTTTCATCTCATCAAATGTATTAACTAAAGAGGATAGACTGCTGCTTTCTTTGCTTGACTTTGGGATAAAGGAAGGTGCTTTTTTTATTGATAAAAATCATGTCATGCCAATTAAAAATGAAAAAATTATAAAAATAATTCAAAATGAGCAAAGTATTATTGAGACATCAGAGGGAGTCAAATTCTTTCTCGACAGTATAGGACCTGACTCAATTGTTGAGACATTTGTAAGAAGAATACACGATCAATATTCAAATGATTTGATGAATAAAGTCGTAATTGACGTAGGAGCATCTGTAGGGGATACTCCCCTGTATTTTGCATCAAAGGGAGCTAGAGTTTATGCCTTTGAAATGACAAAGACTAATTATGACAAAATGATGCGAAATTTAGAATTAAATCCGAATCTATCAAACAAGATCACAGCTGTGCATGCAGCTGTAGGAAAAGATGGAACAATAGAATATTATCAAGATTCATTAGAACGAATAAATGCGATCGGAGGAGCTAGTTTTGTCATTAACAAATATGGAAAAAATTCTGCAAAACACATGGTGATGGGAATGACGATAAAAACAATCTTGGAAAAATTCAATATTTCATCAGTTGACTTGTTAAAATTAGATTGTAAGGGTTGTGAGTTTTTCTTAAATGAGGAGGATCTGAGAACTGTTAAACGTGTTAAGATAGAGTATTTTTCATATTTAGAATCTCATAAGATGGATTCACTCATCAAACTACTAAGAGATTTGAATTATGAGGTTATTCTCTTCAAGCATCTTACTACCGATATTAGCCCGCTAGAAAAAATTGGAAATATTCTAGCAGAGAAAATGTAGAATAGTTGTTCTCATCGCTAATAATCAAATAAACTACAGGTATGATTCAATGTAAGAGTTTTTTTCTTATGATTATTTTTGATAACAAATGCTAAAAAACTTGATCAAAGATAGATTACTTAAATTAGAAGAAAATTTTCAATAAGATATGAAAGGCATCATTTTGCATGGGGGTCATGGAACGCGTCTCCGCCCTTTGACACATACTGGCCCAAAACAATTACTGCCGATCGCCAATAAACCCATGTCTCAGTATTGTGTTGAAACATTAGTTAAAGCAGGTATTGTTGACATAGCATTTATTGTTGGAGGGGTTGGATCAAACAAAGTCAAAGACTATTATTGTGATGGTAAAAAATTTGGTGCTCGATTTACATACATTCAACAGGATTTCCCCCAAGGCATAGCCCATGCAATTTCGTTGTGTAAAGATTTTGTCGGTAATGAAAAATTTGTGGTAATTTTAGGAGACAATATCATTCAGCGGGAAATTAGTGAATATGCTTCAAATTTCCAAAAATCTAATGCAGTGGCGTCTTTGTTGCTGTGCGAGGTAAACAATCCTTCTCAATTCGGAATTGCCGAAGTAAAAGACGACAAAATTATAAAAATTACTGAAAAGCCCAAAAATCCATTATCTAATCTTGCTGTGACGGGAATTTATTTTCTGACTCCGTATATTTTTGACATAATAGAAAAACTAAAGCCATCTTGGAGAAACGAATTGGAAATTGCTGACGCATTACAGATCTTAATTGAAGAAAAAAGGGAGATAATTTATGAAATAATAACTGATTTTTGGAAAGATACTGGCACTCCCAATGACATTATAGAAGCCAACAGAATCATTCTAGAAAACATGACTGCATCATTTAATGGTAAAAAAGAAGAAAATGTCACTTTGGATGGCAAAATTACAGTTGACGAAGGAACGATAATAAGAAATGGTGTAAAGATTGTAGGGCCAACCATAATTGGTAAAAACTGTGTAATTGAGAATGGCACTGTAATTGGAGAAAACACAAGTATTGGGGACGATTCGCATCTCAGTTATTGTACAGTCTCTAATTCAATAATTATGTCAAATTGCACCATAGATGGTAAATTAAATATCAAAAATAGCATTATTGCATCTAATTCTAAAATAATTAAAAAACAGGATAATGAAAAGAGCTTTCTTTTAGGAGAAGGAACTCAGATACACATATAATCGAAATTCAAATTGAGAAAAATCTTCTTAGATTTTTGAATAAATATTTTGTGCGATTAATTCAAAATAATTTTTGTATGTTTCGTAAAATTTGTTAAAATGTTGTATTGTTAAATTAAAGTCATTTGTGTGTCTTTGCATTGATGACAAAACAAGACCATCCTTTAACATTGAAGAGTAGGGAACTGTAATAGATTGTTCATCGTAAGCTCGCATAAGCGCGTTTAGCTCTTTATTATTAAATTTAAAATTATTTAATGCATTATTAATTTTATCAGGTAATTCTGTCAGTGTTTTAATTTTAGTAACCATCGATAGGTCTTCATAATGCTCGTCACCAAATATGATTACAGGTTTTTTATAGAATAACGCTTCAAATCCTGTGGAAGCAGAGATTGCTAACACGCCTTGGCTGTTTGAGATTAGATTTTGAGAGGCGACACTTGTATGTACGAGTTTAACATTTGGCATAGATATTATTTTTTTGTAATCTTCAATGGGTCGCAAACCCTTAGTTATCTGTATAGGGTGTTCTTTTACATATAATGTTAAACCGATAGGAATAGATCGTGCAATGTTTTCGACCAGTGCTATTTGATTGCTATAAAATGGCTGATAGGTAAGAACTGTCGCTTCTGGTTCTGTTTGAAGCGGAAAATAGAGAAATTTTGCATCTTCAATAGTTTTAATGGAATTATGCTCAAAGAATCGCTTCCTTTTCCTTATTTCAAAATAGTTTTGAAGTCTATGTTTAAGCATTTTTGATTTAGTTTTTCCAAGATTATGATAAAGTGGCTCAGGATCATGTGATAGTCTTTTAATGTAATGATTAATTTTTTGTGAAAAAGTGGTGGTATTATAATTATAGTTTGAGATTATGTTTACAATTTCAGTATTATCTTGTTTTTTGATGAATTCTCCGTCATAGGTTTGTAATGAATTATTGAAATTTTCCATTATTTTCTTAAATTGATCGGAGATTTCCATGCCTACCAAGTTATTTGACATCAGAATCCTGTTTTTCATATGTAGAAAATTAGGCATGAGGATTTGTATTCCCATTTTTTTTGCAAGCTGATATAGAAGTAAATTTGAAATATTTTCCCCAATTGGTTGCGTGAGAACCAGTTTAGGTTTAGATCTTTCTAAAATATCAACAAAAAATAAAATTGAATTTTCGATAATTGTAAAGATTTCATTTTTTGTAAATTTATGAAAATCACTCAGATGTTTGTAGAAATATCTCTCACTAAAAACATTTAACCATAAATTTAGGTCATATTTTTTTTCAAGATTAACTAGATTATCCAGGTTGGAAGATGATTTGTTAATATAACATTCTGGATAATATAACAATTCTTTAAAGGAAACTAATCGTTGATTTTGAAGAAAGCTGATATGTTCACGAGTGGCAACAAGTCCAATAAAATTGAATTTGTCTAATTTAGATAGTGCATAAACTATTCCTAGATTAATATATGCATAAGCACCAAAATCTAACCACACAACAATATTTTCTCTTGCTAACTCCGAGTTGTTGTCTAATTTACTAGATTCGGTTTTTTCCATATTTAAAACAGTAATTGTGATTATTTATTCGTTGTAAAGTTTGATTTACATTAGATTTGTTCATCATTATAATCATTTAGCTGTTAAAGCAAATAATGCAATAATATGATGCTAACAACGACACCTTTCTTTTTTAGTGATAGATTGAAATTTTGTGTGACATTGATCCACCAATCTATAATTAGGAAAAAAAATTTAAGCCATACTGTTAGAAATATTTTCTGCAATTAATTGACCTTTGTCTTTTGAATATGCTTCATTAGAAATTCTGAAACCTGCATTAGATAATTTGTTAATTAATGAATCTGGGCCATCATGATATTGGATTAGAATGTGAGAAAACTTTTTCAGAACAGCATCTGAGGCGTTTATGATTGCATCGTACTCACACCCTTCGCAATTCATTTTGATAATGCCATCTACAATATCAAATTTTTTTATTAATTCCGCTAATGAGAATTGCTTGATTTTTTCACCTACGTTTGTTTTTATCATTTTATAACCTAATCCTGATAGTTTTGGATCAACTAAGATTTCCGTGGATTGGGATGAACACCCCCCAAGAAGAATCTCTATTTGCTCCGTCATGTTATTTTTAAGAATATTTGATTTAGCAAATTCATAATTTATGGGAAACGGCTCTAATGCGATCACTTTTTTTGCCCCACTATTAACAAAACTAATTGCTGTATCACCTATATTTGCGCCAACATCTACGATAACTCTGTTTTTAAAGGGGAGTTTTTCATATGTTCCTCCAATAAATGAACTCGATATATCGCCTAACCACCATCCATCAAAATGGATTTTTTTATTTTCTAAATGAATAACTAGCGTATTAAAATTATTTTCAAAACTAATTTGATATTTATCATTATACAAAAGTTTGGCTAGAATTTCTAATCTATTAAATAATGTGATATTAACTGATTTTATTTTTTGGGACAGAATAGAGGAAAATATTTTATATTTTAAATTTAATTTTAAATCCAGTTTAACATTAATCTCTGATTTATTTTCTTTTTGTAGAATTTGTATGAAGGTTTGGGTTCCTTTTGCAGGGCCAGAAATGATTTGCAATAGAAATGAATCGTTAGATATTTTTTTATGAATTACTTCCAGTTTTATCTCTTTTTTTATAGTATTTACGAAAAATGTTTGCTCAATTATTTTTTTTTCTTCATCTAATATTTTGTATTTAATTTGCGGTGGCGTCATTTTCAATAACAATTGAAAATTATCAAAAATCTCAATTAGCTGTTTTGCATTTATGTCTGATTCATAACTAAAATTTAACACACTCTCTGCTAAAATAATCATAATTTATTCTTCTCTATTTTAGATAAATGTCATAAACTATTTTTCATCTCTTTCAAAGGATGATTAGGGATTAATTTCTAGAGATGAAATTTTTATTTCCATTTTTCATGATTTGTTGGCAAATAGTGATCAGGCAGTTGGTAATTTTGGTAGTAACAAGATGAAAGAGATTTTATCCCATATATACAACTAATATATTCTTGTAAAAATTTTTCTAAACTGTGAAGGTACCACTAGTTTCCGCATTCTTAGAAGATGATGTGTATGAAACACGACTTGATGACAGATTCATGGAAACGGTAATTTGTGAGGAAGATCATTTTTATCACAGAACTGCCAAGGCATTATCAAATAATAACATTGAGCCCATAGTATACTATCTATCTCAGGAAAAACATGAAAAGAAATTCACTCATAAATATGGTCACACCATCATCAGAATTCCTGCCAAAAGAATAAATTTTATTCACGAACCAATTGTTTATTCCTCAAGATTAATCGAATCTATTAAAAAAAATTATGATATTTGCGATTTTGTCTCAGGATATTATATTATGTACAAAGTTCCTGACATGTTTGATTATGCTGTTTTTAAATTGAATAAAAAAATGCCCATCATAACAAGATGGACAGGGGGGAATCACAGATGGTTATTCCCCTTACGAAAATCTATCAAAAAGGCTGCATTGCAACGTTGTGATAAAATATTAGCATCAAGCTTAGATGAAATTAGAATTCTTGAAACAGTATTTGAAATTCCAAAAGAAAAACTTTCTCATTTAATTTATCCCGTAGATTTTTCACTGTTTAAAAAAAGGGACAGAACTGTTGCAGCGGAGAAAATTTCTGTAGATCCTAATTGCCGTTATCTATTATACGTTGGCAGATTAACAAAAAATAAAGGACTTGAATTATTGTTAGAGGTTTTTAATGAACTAAAAACAGAACATGAAGATCTTAGATTGATAATAATTGGGGATGGACCACTACTCGCATTCATTAATGAGTTTGTTAAAAATTATAATCTAGAGAAAAAGATTATTGTGGCTGGCCGACTTACTCACGATATTGTATGTTATTATTACAATATTGCAACAATACTCATAAACATTGGACTTTCAGGGGGAGTTCCAAATGTAATAGTTGAGTCGTTAGCATCAGGTTTACCTGTTATAGCTACAGATGTTGGCGCGTCTAAAGAGTTCATATCAGATGAAAGACATAATGGAGTATTAATAAAACCATCAAACAAGATTGAATTAAAAAACGCCATTGTACAGATTTTAGAAAATGAACATGCTTACAAAAATTATGATACTGATTTCCTAGATGAATTTTCATACGATAGGTTTGGTAACAAATTAGCCTCGATTTACACAGAGTTATTGAGAAAATAAACAGCTGTGTTATAAATTAAAAATAAATTTTGAAATAAATCAAACTGCGCTGTTAATGTTGGTAACCAAGAATTCATACATGTATTACAGATCTAATTATTATTTGATATTTTTGGCAAGTACGAGTCAAAGGTTGTAAATTCAAACGTTCTTAAAAGATCATTCATCCTCTTGAAAGTTTTTTTTACATTATGAAATGTGATAAAGTGATTTTTTTTAGGTAATTTAATTTCAGGTATAAATTCTGGAGTTAACTCCCATGAATGTATGTAAAGACATGCGGGAATCTCTTTTTGCTCGTATAACTTTATTGCATTTTTTATCATTTTAAACGGCAGAGCCCTCAGATAAAACCCACCAGCCGCAGGGACAGTTTTACCCAAGAGCTTTGTTACCAATAACGGAAATTCTATCAGGACTCCTTGCTTGTCATTTTTATCTAAACTAGATGAGGTTAATCTGTAGGGGGATTTTTCTGCTGATGGTATGCCATACATGCTTGTTTTGGCTGGCACTATACTGCTGTCATATTTGTATCCATTACCAACTAAGTCATCGATAGCCCAAGAACTTGCTTCATTTAGGGAAAATGTTGGAGCCCTAAAGCCTATTACTTTTTTCGAAGTAATTTTGTCAAATTGTTGTAATTCCTGTTTGAAAACCAGCCTAAAATTTGGTGAGTCAAGTCTTGTATGCTTCATAGTATGAAATCCTATTTCATGGCCTCCAGCTAGAATTTTGTCAGATATTTCTGGATTAGCTTCTAAAAGCTCACCCACTAGAAAAAATGTAGCTTTTGAATCATTTTTTCTTAATAGGTCTAAGATTTTATCAAGACCTCTAAACATTGTGGGAATTTTTTTATCTTCAGAAACAAAAGGTGCAACAAGTTGCGGATGATACCAGTCCTCAAAATCTATACCAAGTAAATTCAATTCACATCAGCCTTGATTCGTATGATTTAACCTATGATTTATTCTCAACTACACACGATGATCTCAGGATGATTTTTCAGATAGTCGTTATTCCTAAGAAAATCCTCAGATGTCAGGTGTGTTGTTGAAAAGACGTATTCTCCAATAATCGAGTAGATCAGTCAGTGTTTTTTCAAGAGATATTTTTGGTTTCCAGTTTGTTTGTTTCCTAAATTTGCTTGTGTCAGGTATATTGTTAGATGTATCGGTAGGCCTTAACAGTTTGCTGTCTTTTTTTATTGATGCATGTACCTTACTTAGACTGATTAATTTGGTAAGCAATACGTTTATCGTCACAGGTGTTTCGCTGCCGATATTATACGCCTCACCAAAAATACATTCTTCAGTAGACTTCCAATAAGCTTCAACCATATCTCGCACATCCAAAAAAGTGCGTACAGAGTCAAGATTACCTACTGATATAACGTTGTCCTTACCATTCTCAATTTCGACTAATTGTTTAGCAAAGCTTGATTCGGCAAAAACTACGTTTCTTCTGGGGCCAGTATGAGGAAATGCACGGGTTATGACCGTTTTTAATCCATATGTTTGAAAATATTGAAAAGCTAAACGATCTGCGGCAAGCTTGCTGATACCATACGGGTTTACAGGATAAAATGATGTGTCTTCTTTAATCGGGATTTTGTCGTCGCTTATCTTGCCATATATTTCTGATGAAGAGCAAATTTGAATGACAGAATCAATAGATGTTTTGCGTACAGCTTCAAGTATGTTTAATGTACCAATTAGATTTGTTTGAAAAGTGTTTGTTGGATCTTCAAAACTTTTCATTACATTGGATTGTGCTGCAAGATGAAAAATTTTTGTAGGTTTTATATCGTATAAGATAGAAGTTAATGATTGAGCGTCGTTTAGATCAATTGAATGAAGACTAATTTCATTTTTGATATGTTGTATGTTGTCTAGGTTACTTGATGAACGAACAATTCCATGAACCTCAAATTCTTTGTGATTTGTTACAATATAATCGGCTAAATGACTCCCAACAAACCCACTGATTCCGGTAATTAATGCTCTCAGAAATCAACGTTAGAAAAAAAGAACTTAAAATGTTTTGTTATGTTGATTAAAAATCATCTGTGATTTGAAAGCCTAGTTGAAGATATGTTTATTATCTGTGGCCCAATCCAGAGTACGTTTTAGGCCTTCTTCTAATGGGACTGTAGGTTTCCATTTTAGAATTTTTTTTGCCTTTGAGCTATCACAAACAAGTTTATTCACATCAAAAGGCCTTTTTCTTTTCTTATCATAAACGATTTTTGATTTCTTGTTTGCTAGTTTTAAAATTGTTTTAGCTAGCTGGAAAATAGTTACATCACAACCAGAACCAATATTGATTGTTTCTCCTATGGCTCTTTTTTCTTTTGTAGCACTAATAATGGCATTAGCCGTATCGCCCACAAAGGTAAAATCGCGTGAAGACTTTAGATTTCCTAATTTTAGATTGTTGTTTGTAGAAATTTGCCTTATTATTTCCGGGATTATATATGGCTGTGTAAATCTTGGTCCAAAGGAGTTAAACGGTCTAATAATTACAGTTGGAAAACCATGTTCCTTATGAAGTGCGAATGCAGCTCTATCTGCTGCGAGTTTACTAACCGCGTATGTAGAATGGGGAAAAGTGGGATGATTTTCATCCATTGGAATTTTTTGTGCATCCCCATAAACTTCACTGGTTGAAATCTGTACAAAAATCTCCACAGTTTTGGATTTTATGGATTGTAAAATCATATTAACACTTCCAATAGTATTAACATTAAAAAAATCTGCAGGGTGATCATAAGAATCCGGAATAAATGGCAATGCTGCCAAATGGATTACAGCCTCTTGATTTTTCATTGCTTTCTTAATATTATTTTCATTTGTAATATCGCCACGAATAGTTTGTAATTTTTTGTGATTTGGTAAGTAATTTTTTTTACCAGATAAAAAATTGTCAAAAACAGTTACTATTGCGCCTTTATCCAAAAGTTGTCTGACAACTTCATTGCCAATGAATCCAGCACCGCCCGTTACTAAGAAATGCTTTTCTGCAAAAGTCACAAGTGAAATTTTTGAAGCTACTATAAATAATGTTTTGTTTATTTCGCATAGAAATTTCAGGTATACCTTTTAATTAAAAGGGCAATTTTTTTGAAATATGAATAAAGTATTCATGATTACAGAGCATAAAATTGACGGGGTTAATGCAAGCGGTAATAGAGCACAATGGGAAATTGAGGCGCTTGCAAGAAAAGGATTCACCGACATTACGTTAATTGATAAATTTGATATGACAAAAATTCCTCAAATTGCAAATGGTTTAGTGCATGCACATCAATTAAGCGGTAGATTATTAGAGAATGCAAGATATATTGTTGATGCGCATGGACTTGAGCACGTTCATTCGTCTCATTTATCACGTGGTTATCCTGTTTATTCGTGGCGAAAATGGGCATTTAAAGCAAAAGCTTACCACTATAAAAAATTAGAAAATAGAATTTTTCAGAATTCACGACACGTTATTTGTGCAGGAGAGAATATTTATGAAAAAGTAAAAAACATCCAAAATGCAACTGTTGTAAGAAATGCAATTTTTCTAGAAAATTATAAACCAACTGATTGTAAAATTTTAAAAGTTGCATTGGTGGGTCCATTTTTAAAAGGAAAAATAAATTACTTTGGTCTAGGTATGATCAAATTCGTTATAAAAAAATTTGAAAATGTTGAATTTGTTGTCATAGGCCCTACCGACAAGAGTTTCCGGGATGAACTACCATTTAAAAATGTGAAATTTACAGGTGTGGTTAGTAATTATGTTGAGACATTAAGAAGTTGTAGTGTCTTATTAGCTCCCTTTCCAGAGTATGCTTACTATTTGGGATCAAAAACCAAATTTTTGGAAGCAGCTGCTTGCCAAATGCCAGTAATTACAACACCTGTAGGAAACATTGATTTTCAAAACGATTACGTATGTGTTGGAAAAACAAATGAAGAATTAGTAAATCAGATGCATTACCTGGAAGACGAAAACATAAGAATGGAGTTAGGTAAAAAATTACGAAATGAGATTTCAAAAAATTATAATGCAGAGGGTGAAATTGAAAAAGTGATAAAAATCTATAAAGAATTGATGTAGTTAGTATCCAAAAAATGGTAAAAAACTCGCGATAATGTTATAAAAAATCAACCCAATTAATAAATTGATAGAAAAAATCATCGTACAATTGCACAAAATGGAGTTAAAACTAATATTCATAGTAACAAACTGTCATTTACTTGAAAATAGCTGTAATAGGATATGGCTCAATAGGAAAAAGACATGTTCAGAATTTGTTGTTAATCCCAAACACGCAAATAGTCATTTGTACAAAACAAAAGATAACAAACCCGTCTCCAAAAAAAATAAAAATTGTTAATTCCGTTTCTGAATGTCTAAAAGAAAAACCAGATATCGGATTAATTGCAAATGTTTCAAGTTCTCATGTTCCAGTTGCCATTAAACTTGCCAAAGCAGGACTTGACTTGTTTATTGAAAAACCCCTTTCAAATTCGCTTAAAGATACTAAGGAGTTACTCAGACTAGTAAGAAAAAAGAAGCTTGTTACACAGATGGGATGCCAGTTTCGCTTTCATAAATGCATTAAAGAGATCAAACGGTTAATTTCTAGTAATCAACTTGGTAAAGTAATATCAGCCAAAGTAGAGTGTGGTTCTTTCTTGCCTGATTGGCATCCTTATGAGGATTACAGGAATAGCTATGCGGCTAGGAATGATCTAGGAGGGGGTGTAGTGTTGACACTGATTCATGAAATAGATTATCTTTACTGGTACTTTGGAAATGTCGCAGAAGTATTTTCATTAACAGGAAGATATGGCACTTTGGAAATATCTGCAGACGATCTTTCAGTCGGAATCATGAAATTCAAAAATGGTGTAATTGCAGAGACACATTTGGATTATTTTCAAAAGCCAGAATTTAGAAGCTGTAAGGTGATTGGTACTAAAGGAATAGCATATTGGGATTCTGATATGAATATTGTGAAACTATATGATAATAAAAAAAACAAATGGATTAAAGTATTAAAATGGTCAAACTATGAGAGAAATTTGATGTTTAGAGAGGAGTTGGCTCATTTTTTGAAATGTGTTAAAAAACGAAAAACTACTATAACCCCAGTAGAAGTGGATGGAATCAACACGCTAAAAATCGGGCTTGCCATCATAAAATCATCAAAAGCAAGGAAAATGATCAAATTATGAAGAAAGAGCTCACATTAAGATTATTTGATCTTACTGATAAGGTAATAGTTCTAACTGGTAGTGCAGGACGATTAGGCACAAATTTTGCACATATTCTTAGTGATGCTGGAGCTGACGTAATATTAGTTGATATTGATGATAAGAAAAATCAGAAATTAAGAGATGTAATTTCTAAAAAATACAAAACAACTCCGCTTGCGTGTAATGTTAACATAACCAAAAAAGAACAATTATCACGACTCAGAAAACAAATTGTAAAAAAATATGGAAGAGTAGATGGGTTGGTAAATAATGCATTCTATAGCCCCCGTCTACATATAGAAGGCTCTGCGACCAAATTTGAAGAATTTCGACCAGAGTTATGGAACGATGTGGTTTCTGTTAATTTAACAGGTATTTTTCTTTGCTGCCAAGAATTTGGAAAGACAATGGCAAAACAAAAAACAGGAGGAACTATTGTAAATATTTCATCAATATATGGAATTAATGGTGCCGATCAGCGTATTTATGGTGATAGTAAATTAAATTCTTCTCCTTCATATGCAGCAACAAAAGGTGCAGTCGTTAATTTTACAAGGTATCTTGCTGCATACTGGCACAGAAAAAATATTCGTGTTAACACTATGACTCTGGGTGGCGTATTAGATAAATCGTATATGGATGAAAAATTTATCAAAAGCTATTCGTACAAAACAATGCTTGGAAGAATGGCAAACAGTGATGAATACAATGGGGCCTTATTGTTTCTTTTATCTGATGCATCCTCCTACATGACGGGTGCAAATCTAGTTTTAGATGGGGGATGGACTGCTTGGTAACTAGGCAGGAATTAGTTTCTTTTTTAGCATAATTTCGGCGATTTTAAATTCTAATTCTGTATCTATCATAAGACCACATTCAAGAGGTATTTCATAAGGAAGTGATTTTGGAAGTAGGGGGACTTTGTATTTTAGAAATCGCTTAACATCATAAACAAAAAGGCCATTTAGCTGATAAACGATTGGCGCTTCCTGTCTGCTCCTTGGTCTTTCTTTTAATTTCTTGCATAGTCTAAGAAACCCGTCAGGTCCTTTTTCCATCATGTTAAAATACGGATTAAAATGCTGCCGGTAAACACTGTAAACGGCGTCACATTTTTTATTTTTTAGTAACTTGATTGCGTTCTTCATATCTGATATCCTGATAAATGGAACAGTGCAGTCACGATTAACAAAAGTGTCGAAGTCGTAACCTAATTTATAGAGCTCATTAATCCCATGTATCATAACGTCGGCAAAACCAGCTGTATCAGTAGCTAATTTTTTCGGGCGAGTAAAAGGAACCTCAGCACCATATTTGGTTGCAATCTTTGCAATTTCAGAGTCTTCCGTTGAAACTACCACATGACTAAAAATTCCTGCGTCAAGTGCAGACTCAATAGTGTGCGCAATTAGAGGTTTATTATTCAACATTCGAATATTTTTTCTAGGAACCCCTTTTGACTCCCCCCTCGCTCCAATAAAGCAAATTGTTTTCAAAATTTCTATTTCACTACATTATAGTGTATTAAATAAATTTTTATCATTATCTATGAATGAAATGGATTCGATTAGAAAAAGGTGAAAGGCCCAACCGAAAAAATAAAAATGATGCAAAAAATAAAACTTTGTAAAAGATTTCTTGTTTAAAACCCATTTGTAGATAAGATTAAAAATAGACTCCCTTGACAATCTTTATAATTTATGACAAAAACAACGCAAAAAAATACTCTAATCAAAGAATTAAAAAATAAATCGATTTTAGTTACTGGCGGAGCAGGAAGTATTGGATCTGCCCTAGTAAAAAAGCTATTAGACTATCCTGTTCATTCCGTTAGGGTTTTGGATATAGATGAATATGCTTTGGCTAAATTAAATAAAAAATTGAAAGATTCCAGATTACGAATCTTGCTTGGAAATATTTTAGATCAAGATAGGTTAGACATGGCGGGAGATGGGATAGACATTGTTTTTCACCTTGCAGCAATTAAAAATATTGAAATTTCAGAATTCAATCCTATTGAAACAATCGATACCAATGTTAACGGAACTGTAAATATGATTAAAATGTTAATAAAAAAGAGGCCTTTGAAATTTATCAATATTAGTACTGACAAGGCAGCTAATGCTTCCACACTTTATGGGAATACAAAACAACTTGGTGAACGCTTAACAAGTTGGGCAGGCTTTCATATCAAGGGAACGAAATCTGCCACAGTAAGATTTGGGAACGTTATAGAATCACGGGGCAATGTTTTTGAAATTTGGAATGAAGAAAAAAATAGTAACAAGCCATTATCAATTACTGTGCCTTCAATGAAAAGATACTTTATTCATGCTGATGAAGTAGTTGATTTTATTCTCAAGTGTTTATTGTTAGCAAAAGAAGGTGAAATTTTTATTCCAAAAATGAAAATATATAATATTAAACAATTGGCAGATAAAATTTCAAAATCTCAAAAAATCATAGGGTTACGTCAAGGAGAAAAACTAGAGGAAATATTGTTAAATTCTGAAGAAAAAATACATGCAGTTGAAAAAAATGACATGTGGATAGTCAAGTCTTATAGAATTGTGTAGTTATACTAAAAAATTATCGAGTTGTCCCTCTTTCTTTTTATATATAAAACTGAAAATTAAAAATCTAAAATAATTTTATAACTAAATTAATACATAGCCATGGAAGCAAAAAACCGTTGAATGAAATCAAGATTGGAAATAAAATAATCGGTCCAACTCAACCTGTTTTTGTAATAGCAGAGGCCGGAATAAATCATAACGGTTCTTTTTCAATAGCAAAAAAATTGGTAAATGTTGCAAAAAAGGCAGAGGCAGACTGTATAAAATTTCAGACACACATTACTGAGGCTGAAATGACAAGAACAAACATTCTCCCAGGCAAAATCTCAAAGAAACCATTATGGAATATCATAAAAAACTGTGAATTAACTGAGGATGAGGAATCAAAGCTCAGCAAATATTGCAAAGAAAAAAACATCCTTTTTCTCTCTACCCCATTTTCGATTCCTGCCGTAGATAGATTAGAAAAAATAAAAATGCCTGCATATAAAATCGGCTCAGGCGAATTAACAAATCTGCCTTTCTTAAGACATATTGCAAAAAAAAGAAAGCCTGTGATTCTTTCAACCGGCATGTCTGATATGAGTGAGATAAAATCCGCAGTCACACTATTTAAAAAATCTAAAATTCCTTTGGCAATCCTTCAAACAACATCGGAATATCCATGTGACTATAGCGATATCAACTTGGGCGTAATAGACAGATACAAAAAACTATTCAATGTACCCATTGGAATATCTGATCATTCATTAGGAATTTACACGGCACTAGGCGCAGTTGCAAGGGGAGCGTGTATTGTAGAAAAACACATTACTCTTGACAAAAGAATGCCAGGACCGGATCAAAAATTATCATTGGAGCCACACGAATTAGCAGAATTAGTTAAAGGCTGTAGAGCCATAAAACTTGCATTAGGTGATACCAAAAAAATTCTCAAAAAAGAACTGCCTGTTTTACGATTTGCAAGAGAGTCAGTCGTAACATTAAAACAAATATCAAAAGGCGATACATTCTCAGAAGAAAACTTGACAACAAAAAGACCTAACACTGGACAAATACCTGCCAAAGATTTCTATGAGATTATTGGAAGAAAAGCTAAGAAAAACATTCCAAAAGATAAACAATTGTTATATAGTGATATAATTTGAAGAAGAAAATTTTGTTTGTAACTGAGCGTAGGGCAGATTATTCAAAACTCACGCCCGTCATTAAGGAAATAAGCAAATCAAAGAGATTTAATTATTTTCTTGTAGTAACAGGAAGCCATCTGCTAAAAAAACATGGCTATACCATTGATGAAATAAAAAAAGATGGATTTAGAATATACAAAAAATTCCACATGTTTTATGAAAACGAAGATGACAGCCCAGCTACAATGACGAGGGCTTTTGGACGAGCCATTCATAGTTTAACAAAAATAATCAACTCGCTAAAACCTGACATTATTTTTTCAGGTTTTGATATAGGAGCAAATTTCTCTGCCGCGATAATAGGTGCACATATGAACATACATGTAGCACATTTAGAAGGGGGCGAGGTAACTGGAACGATCGATGAACCAATAAGACACTCAACTTCCAAATTTGCACATATTCATTTTACGACCAATAAGGAGGCTGCAAAAAGATTAGTCATGATGGGAGAAGACCGTAGGAACATATTCGTAGTTGGGAACCCGGCTTTGGATGCGATAAAATCAGCTCGGTTTATTCCTAAAGTCGAATTGGAAAAAGAGTTTAATCTTGATTTAAAAAAACCGTTCGTATTAATTGTCCAGCACACCGTAACCACCGAGATAGACCAGGTCGGAAAATATTTTTCTGAAACCATTTCCGCATTAAAAGACCTTGGTATCCAGTACATAATTGTTTCAGGAAATAATGATGCTGGTTATCTAAAAATTAAAAAAATCATCAAAGATTCCAAATTAAGGCACTACGAAAATCTCCCATTCATAAAATACATCAATCTTCTTCGTAATTGCTCCGTTATTGTAGGCAATTCCAGTAGTGGCATCATGGAAGCCCCATTTTTACGAATACCTTCCGTTAACATTGGAACGCGACAGCAGGGAAGAAGTAATGCTAAAAGCATCATAAATGTTGACTACGATAGAAAAGAGATCATAAAGGCAATAAACAAGGCAATTTACGACAAAAAATTCCTTTCTGCAGTAAAAAAACAAAAGAGTCCGTACGGAGATGGTACTGCTGCAAAAAAGATAGTACGTATTTTAGAAAAACTAGAATTCGAAAAAGTGCCAATCCAGAAAAAATTGGCATATTAAAATGATTATGCAAAAAAACAACTACAATTTTCTAAATGTTCTAGAGTAATTGGATGATAAATTATAGATAGATGTTATCCATGTTGAATTTGGTGGATAAAATACTAATTACCGGATCATCCGGATTTATTGGAACGCAGCTTGTAAAAAAATTACCCCAATCACAAGTTATAACTGATTCTAACAGTTCTGCACGCACAGATTTACAGAATAGAGACCAAGTCATGAAATTAGATTCTGCGGATCTGGTCATCCATTTAGGCGGAAAGACACCGCAGGAAGAGTTGAAGTGGAGCGAGTATTTTGATAACAACGTATCAGGAACGCTCAACGTATTAGAATACTGCATGCAAAAAAAAGTAAAAAAATTGATTTATGTCAGCAGTTATGTTTACGGCAATCCAAAATACTGCCCCATTGACGAGAACCACCCAGTAAGCCCACATAACGCATACACTGAGAGTAAATACATCGGAGAAAGACTGTGCGAGTTTTATTGTAACAGATCAGATCTCAATTTAACTATATTAAGACCGTTTAACATTTTTGGGGAATCCATGCGAGGGGGCTTTTTGATAACCAATCTAGTCGACTCGGTGAAAACTGGCAAAAAACTAACCATTGTCAACAAAGACAGCAAAAGGGATTTTTTATACGTAGATGATTTTGTGGATTTGATCCTAAAAGTCAAGGATCATGATTTTAAATTTGAAGTTTTCAATGTAGGCTCTGGAACATCATATTCGTTTGAAGAGATTATCAAAAAAATTGAAAAAATGACAACAGAGAAAATAAACGTAGGTTATGAAATGAATAAAGAAACCTTTATCGACGATATAAGAGCGGACATATCTAAGATTAAAAATAAAATAAACTGGCAGCCCAAAGTAAAGTTTGATGATGGATTACAGAAAATTCTAAAGCCGTAAGACGCTATTAGTTATGATTTTAGCAAGCTCTCGTACAAATTAAGATAAAGTTGCCCAACATTTGACCAGTCGTATTTTTGAACCTCATCAAATGCAGATTTTGTAATGTCGTCTTGTCTTTTTTTATCATTTAGCAGGCTCATGATCTCTTTTAATAATTCGTCCGAACTGTTTGGTTCTATAAGTATCCCCGTTTTGTTGTGAATGAATAGTTCCTTATTTCCGCCAATGTTTGTAGCAATTACTGGCGTTTTACACGCCATGGCCTCTAGTAACGTAGCACTAATTCCTTCTGCAATTGATGGTTGGATTAGCAAAGTGGAGCCTCTGATTAATGGAATGGTTTTTTCCTTAGGCTGGTAACCTAAAAAGTGCACATTTTCAGTATTTTTTGCACACTCAACCACAACGCTCTCCTCTGGTCCACTACCAATTATTATCAAATGAACGTCCTTTGGAAGATTTTTTGCTATTTCTAAAATGGCAAGTATTCCTTTTTCCTTTGATAGTCTTCCAGCAAAAATTATTTGCTTTTCGTATCTTGTATCAGAATCAGAAGGCAGTGAGCCAATATCAATTGCGTTAGGAATAAGGAATACTTTTGCGCCTAGTTTGCTATAATGGTCATACGCTTCCTTAGAGCCAGCCGTAACTGCATCTGCCCATGTAAATGCATTTTTTTCAAATTTATTGGAAAGTTTTAAACTTGATTGGCCATGCAAAATCCCAATTTGCTCGCTAAAAACCCCATGTATGGTAAGAATTTTTTTTCCTGAAATGTTTTTCATTGCGAGTGCAGCCACTGGATGCAGCGCATGAACTATATCATAATTTTTCATGAACTTTGTTTTTAAAAAAGAAGAAATTAGAAAGCTGGGATTTTTGAATTTTTTAATTGGGATCGTAGGTATGTTTTCTGAGGATATTACATCAACTTGATGCCCGCGGTCTTTTAGAAATTTTATTAGATCTCGTGTATGTTGAGCTATTCCACCTATTCCCTTCAGTGTGGGTGATATGAGAAGAATTTTCATAAGGCAAAATTAGTTGTAGACCTTTTAAGGTCTTGGATCAAAAAGTGTTTTCTACATTACTGCTTGTGCTGCCTGATGAAACATCTGGCTTTTTGCACAGCCTGCAGCAAGCTCATCGCCTGCTCCTCTTCTCATCAAACCCCTGTACAGACCATCTTCTAGTTTGACTCCTTCGCGCTCTTCCCATTCCTCAACAGTGATAGAGTATTTCTTTTGGATTCTGTCACGGTACCATTCTGGTATGACATTGAATGCGCAGAACGGAACAATTCTGAGGTCTGGTGTCAGATAGTGGATATCACATCTTTGCAGTCTTTCTAGGTCTTCGTTGTACTTGTCTTGGAAGTGCATCATTCCTAAGAATAATCCCTTGACGTGCCAAGAGCCAACCGAATCAAATGACCTTTTCATCAAGATATTGCCAAACATCTTTGCCAGGTCAAGGCCTGCTGGCTGTTTCTTTTTATCAATAAAGCTTGAGAGTTTTCTTACCACCTCTAGCATTGTAAAGTACTTGTTTTTGCCTGATCGAATCTCTTCTGCCTTGTCCTCGAATAATTCCAGCATTCCCTGAATGTCTGCAAATCTTGGTAGCGGGACAAACTTTTTTGTCTCTGCGTCTTCGAAGACGTATGTGCCTGCACCGCAGGCAAAGTGAATTGATAACTCGTATTTTGGCTTGCTTGAGAACGCCTCAATTACGTTTGTTAGTGGCATGCAACTTGGGACTGGGAACCAGTCATCCACTGTTACTTCGCCTTTGGTCTGCTCTTCAATTCTTTGTATGCAATCTGGAATTGTGATTCTATATTTTTCACGCTCTGTCTTTCCCATTCTGCCTGTCAGTGAGACTGGTTGGAAGTTGACTGCATGTACTACATCCATGTTCTTTTGGGCATATCGAATAATTCCGCCTAATTCGTGATCATTAATTGATTTGATTACAGTTGGAACAAATACTACGGTAGTTCCTGTCTTTCTGCAGGAGTCCAGTGCATATGGAATCTCCCAGTGGTTCTTTGGGTTTGTTCTTGCAGTGACACCGTCAAAGCTCAAGTAGAGATTGTTGCATCCTGCAAGCCTTACTTCTCTTGCTGCTTCTGGATCCATTGCATGTCTGATGCCGTTTGTGTTCATCTGGACATGGTCTACTCCTTCTTCTTTCATTATCTTGATTACATCGGTAATATCGTCTCGCAGCATCGGCTCTCCGCCTGTTATCTGCATAGAATTACCAGGAATTGGTCGCTCTGCTCTGAGTGTCTTCATCATTGCACGAACTTGGTCGTGTGATGGCTCGTACATATATGCGCCTTCAAGGCCCTTCTTTACATAAAAGAAGCAATACCAGCATGTAAGATCGCATCTGTTTGTTACTATCATGTTTGCAAGACCGCTATGTGATAGGTGATTTGAACATAGACCGCAGTTATTAGGACACGAACATTTCTCAATCATTACATTTGGTGCGTGTGCGCCTTTGCCGTCAGCCCAGTAGGTGCTGAATTTCTTGTACATCTCATAAGAGCCAAAGTATAGTTCCTCGCATTCGCCGTGTGTGGGACATGTTTTTGTCATAAATACTCGGCCGTCACGCTCAAAGACTTCGGCATCTAAAATCATGTTGCAGTCAGGGCATATACTCTGGGTAAACCTAATAGTAGATTTCTTGCCTAGACTCTTTGCTGACTGTTTTGATAGCTGAATTAGCGACATCTGTTATTTTGCACTCTTCTGATATGCTATTTAATGTATTTCCCACTGTCCCCCGTGGGATTTAGGAGACACATGCGTATGGTGTTTAAATACCTAAAAAATCCGATTAGATCGGATGAGCATTTCAGATAACACCCGCAAGTCACTAGAAAGAATAGGTCTTACCAGTTATGAGATAAGGACGTATTCGTCCCTGCTCAAGGCAGGTGAGCTTACAGCATCCGATCTTAGCCAAAAATCAGGCGTTCCATATTCAAAGATTTACGAGGTGCTTGGCTCACTAGAAGAAAAGGGCTGGATTGGCTCCGATGATTCAAGGCCTACGAAATATTTTGCAAAATCCCCAGCTACTGCACTAGAGGTAACAAAACAAAAGATGGAATCGGATTTTAAGGAAAACGAAAACGTCGTCTTGCGGGAACTAGTTCCCCTATACGAAAAAAGCGGCGTCAGTGAGAGACCCGATATCTGGGTCTTATCAGGAATAATGAACATTGCATCAAAGATTTTAGAAATGGTAGAAACTTGTAAAAACGAGGTTCTAATTGCACTCCCAAAGGCAAACGAGATCCTAATAAAGCAGGCCTTACCAAAGCTGAGGCAGCTACACGACAAGGGTGTAGTGATCACGATTCTGATGTCTGATCAAATGGAAAAGGACTCACTAAAAGCCTTGACTAGGGTTGCAACCGTCAAAGTAAAGAAGGGCCTCTTTGGCGGAGGCATAATCTCAGATAAGCGATATGTGGTGATATTGCTTGGACCGCTAAGCGAGTCCCCCGAAGGCGAGGCAGTTGCTATTTGGGCAGACCATACAGGACTTGCAGGCTTTGCTAGAGAATACTTTGAATATTTGCTCAAAGATGCAAAGGGTGTAGAATAATGGATTCGGCAAATGATGAGGTGCTTTTTGTTGGAACTGCAGAAGCAGAACATGTAGAGATGTACCTAAAGGCAATATGGCACATCAAGGAAAGAAACGAGCCAGTCAAGATTAGCACAATTGCCAAGATGCTAAATGTCAGGCAGCCAAGCGTAGTTCAAATGCTAAAGAAGCTAAACGAGCAGAACTTGGTAAATTACAGCAAGGCAGGAGTTTCTCTGACTGAAAGCGGCGAGATTGTCGGCTCTAAAATGATGCGAAACAGCAGGCTTTTGGAAGTACTAATGGACAGCGCCCTAAAAGTCGAAATCGACGAAGAGATGGTTTGTGGAATAGAGCATCACATGAGCCAGGAATTTACTGATGCGTTATGTACAATGCTAAAGCATCCGCGCAAATGCCCACACGATCACGCAATCCCGCGTGGAGTTTGCTGTACCAATTAAGATTATATCATACAAGATCAGGTTTCATTCATGGTATGTTTTTGTGGTTGCCAAACCTATGTCAAGGATCCAAATGGTTTCAAGGTTGGGTGCGTCAAGTGCAACCACGGACCGCAGAATCATGAAGAAGAATTTAGACTAGCTGCAAGAAAAAATGAAAGTCAGAGTCAGAAACGCGATGTAGATTTTGGATAAAATTATTCGCCAATTATTTTGACTAAAACCCTTTTTGGTCGCATTCCATCAAATTCCCCGTAAAAAATTTGCTCCCATGGACCAAAGTCTAGCTCGCTACCAGTGATTGCAACTATGACTTCACGCCCCATAATTTGCCTTTTTAGATGAGCGTCTGCATTGTCCTCGCCGGTTTTGTTGTGATCGTATTGTTCTATTGGTTCATGAGGGGCAAGTTTTTCAAGCCATTTCGCATAATCTTTGTGCAGCCCGTCCTCATTGTCATTTATGAAAACACTTGCAGTGATATGCATTGCATTTACAAGGCAGAGACCTTCTTTGACTCCGCTTTTTTTAACTAGTTGTCGTATTTGTGGTGTTAAATTCACAAAAGCAACTTTGGTTTTCGTGTTAAATGTGAGATGTTCTGTTAGGACTTTCATGCATTGGAAATCAATTTCGGTAGATAAATTACTGACGGTAACCATGATTGATTGCAGACTCAGAACTCAAGATCTACATCATCAGATCAAAGGGATTATGTCATCAACGCCTGCGTATCATAATTAGTAAAAGGGATTTTTAATAAGCTTGGTGAACTACCGTTCAATTGTTGAATGGTCTCTTCCTGCTTCAGCGACCGAGCTTCTGATCTCCACAGGCGTGAATTCCCGCAGTTCCTGCGGTAATCTGTCTGAACCTAATCCAGATTCGGCTTTACGTGATGACTGGTAATGGTTCATATCTTTAGCACGACCCTTCTTCCATTTTGCCTAGCTCTGACATTGGGCAATAGTATGTTTTTGTTAGGTTTAACAAGCTTGTTTTGCTGTCAGCTAAGCTGTGGTTTACAGTAATTCATTCACGATTAAAACTAGCGATCTGTTCGCCTGGCAACTATAAAGCTTGATAAATGGTTCAAGGACATTATAAGAAAATGGTTGCAATAGACGTTCCAGCGTCACTTGAGAGCTTTAGGAGATTTGTGATTGCCAGCACGTGCAGTTCGTACATTCCTCGCAGCTATATAGAAGACCAAGAAGTCTTTCCAGAGCGCGAAGAAACACTAGGCTCCATATATGTAGAAGCAGCTGACAAGGTCACCCTAAAGAAGATTCGCGATATCACATTTGTAAACGCAAGAGACGTGCTAGGAATCATTTACAACTCTAAGAGCGGCAATACCACGCTAAAGTGGAGGCAGCTTAGAAGAAAGGGCGGCAAAGCCACAGGTGAGGCATCGCCAAACTCGCTTGTAAATCTGGCAGAAGGTGGAGTAATCACACCAGAATGGGTCGATAATTATCTCAAAAAGAAGAGCCTCGAAAACACTACTAGCACTGTTTAATTATTTTACCAAATACCTGCAAGTTAATGATTACAAAAATTATCGATGATTCGTCGATATCACTTCTAGTTGAAGAGCCAGACGATTTACTTACACTACGCAGAGTGATAAAAAAAGAAGACAGGATCATATCAGACACCACACGAGTAATAAAGCAGGAAAAGGATTATGCCAGACCAGACAGGGGAGAGCGAATCAGAATCAGAATATCACTAGAGGTTGAAAAAATATTACTAGATTCCGTATTTGACAAGCTGCGAATCCACGGAACTATAATAGAGTCGTCTAGTGAGGAGGTATCAAAGGGTGTACACCATTCCATTCTGATCAGAATTGGCGACTCGCTTAATGTTGTTAAAAAAAAATGGCTACCTTTTGAGCTAAAACTCATAAAAAGGAAGGACGACAATTTTGGTTTTGCCCTAATTGCAATAGATAAAGGCGATTGCGGTATTGGCAAGCTCAAAGGAACACACCTTCAGCTTATGCAGAATCTTTATTCTGGATCTAGCGGCAAACAATACAAGACAAATTTCAATATTGAGGCTTTTTTTCAAACTGTCATAAAAGCGCTAGAGACAGTCCTTAGGGAAAATGATTTGATAATAATTTTTGGTCCAGGCGAGACAAAAAGGCAGTTTAGCAATTTTCTACAAAAAACACCTATAGCAAAAAATCATAAAATCGAGATCGTAGATGGAATTGATTCCGGTGGCGAGGACGGAATTTACACATTTATCAAGTCAAAGTCAATGCATCAGATATTGGGCCAAAGCAAGCTAGCAAAGGTTGCGTCCATTTTAGAAGACGTTATGATTAAAGCGCAGCACAAAAGCAAAAAATTCACAATGGGTTTTGAGGAGACAAAAAAGGCAAACCAGTTTGGCGCAGTAGAGTCCCTGGTGTTTTCAGATAAGATTATCCAAACTCATGATGAAGAGCAGATAATTGAATTTTTAAACGAAGTAGAAGCCAAGGGAGTCAAAGTATACGCATTGGATTCCAGTACCGACATAGGACTGCAGGTTTCAGGGCTTGGTGGGATGGTTTCCTTGCTAAGGTTTCCAGTGGATTCTTAGCTTGTAGAGTCAATAAGCCACTGCAGATATTGTTTGTTGATATCGTTTACTTCAAGTTCTGCAATTTCTGGAATTTTGTAGGGATGTGTTTTTTTGATCTCTTTTTTTAGTCTGAGTTTATTTTTTTGCGTTGTTTTAAAGACTGCCAAAAATTCATCAGCATTTTCGATTTTTCCCTGCCAGGCATAAATCGAAGAAACTTTTGTTATGTTCACGCATGCCGCAACCTTGCCTTTTACAAGCTTGTTGGCAATTTTTGAGATTGATTTTTTGTCTGGATATGTAGATACAATCACTGCGACATCCATAGTAACTGATAAATGTGTGTCATTAAAAAAAGTAGCAATTAATTTGGCTTTGGATTTTTTAGCGCAAAATTCTATAATTTATGTCCTAATTGCGTGGGTTGCAATACTAGGAGTAGCTAAAGCACTAAAACTAGACAAGCATGGCTTTGCCATAAAACCGTACAGTCTTACCTACAAAAACACCCAAGTCCAAGTGGCTTTGACAAAGATGCTTGGGCGCACGCGACGTGGCATACGCGTATTTGCCGATGTCAGCGTCATTGCAGGCTTTGCCATGATGGGGTTTGCCTTTTGGTTTTTGCTTGACAATGTAGCAAAATATTTCGACAGACCTACAGAATTTGCGGAGCTGACTGTTTTGATTCCAGGCGTTACTTTGACTTCAGGTTCAGCAATTTTGTATTTTTTTCTCTCCATTCCAATTGTCTTGGTAATACATGAGGGAGCGCATGGAATTGTCGCCACACTTGAGAAGATAAGAATCAAGACTGGTGGATTTGCCATTTTCATTGCAATGTTTGCAGGCTTTGTAGAGCCAGACGATGAGGAATTCAACAAGGCAAAAAAGATCTCAAAGCTTCGAGTCATTGGGGCAGGCGCAACATCAAATGTAATTTTTGCATTTGCCTTAGGTGCCATACTTTTGACAAACCCATTTTTCGCAATTATCGTTCCAGAACCACTAAGGAGCACATTTTATGAGATACCAGATGGCGTTTCCATACTATCAATTATGCCAGGAACTGGTGCAGAAAAGGCAGGACTGCAACCAAATGACATCATCACATCAATTAACGATGTTCGGATAACCACGCCGTTTGATTTTACAAAGGTAAAGCTTGATCCTGGCGATACTGCAGTTGTGACGGTGCTCAGAAATGGCGCCAGTCAGCAGTTTTCCGTTGAGATAACCCCCTCTCCTGACGATCCTGCGGTGGGACTCATAGGAATAATGCGCGATAACTCTATCTCATACAAGCCAGTCTACAATTTTATTGAATGGAACAGTCCTGAGCTTTCATTATTTCTACTTTGGCTGTGGATGATCTCATTTTTTATTGGAATCATCAACATGCTTCCCCTCCCAATATTAGATGGCGGAAAATTCATTCACAGTATAATTGACAAAAAGCTCTCAGATGTTGCAGTAAACAGAACAATGTGGGCAATCTATGCGTTTACGTTCTGTCTTTTTGGTCTAAACATAGCCTTATCATACCTCAAGTCTGGATGGTTCACAATTTAGTTTTTTAAATATCGTTAAATTTGGGCTTGCAAAACCAAATTTATGAAGTGTGACAGATGCCAGAATACCTCAGTTTATTCTAGGAAATATTCTGGAGAAAACTTTTGCTCTGGATGTTTTTCAAACTCTATTCTAAGAAAGGCTGCTAAAACCATCTCAAAATACAACATGATACAAAATGGTGAGATGGTATGCGTTGCTGTGTCTGGTGGAAAGGACTCACTTGCTTTATTGGACGTATTATCAAAGATGTCAAAAAACCACAACTTTAGAATTCATGCAGTAACAATTGATGAGGGAATTGCAGAATACAGAGAAGAAGCACTGGAAATTGTAAAAAAATTCTGCACCGACCTTGGTGTAAATCACAGTGTATACTCCTACAAAGAACTCTTTGATCTAACTTTGGATGAGTCCTTGAGATTGCGAGAAGGTGAAAAGCTTTCTTCTTGTTCAATTTGTGGCACATTAAGAAGACGTGCAATGGATCATGCAGCAAAAGAGATTGGTGCTGATGTTATCGCAACAGGGCACAACTTAGATGATACATTGCAGACTTTCATCATAAACACGCTTTCTGGCGACACAAACAAGATCGGCTGGATGGATCCTGACACTTCGGATAACTCGCTGCGAAAAGTCAAGCCGTTTTGCGAAATCTACGAGTCCGAGATAGTATTTTACGCATTTACTAATGACTTGCCTTTTCAAACAGAGCCATGTCCACACATGAATGAGGGAATTCGAACAGAGATTCGTGAATTCCTAAACAAGTTAGAAACCAGTCATGGTGGAATAAAAAACAGCATGTACCATTCGGTCTTGAAAATCTCACAAATTATGCGCGAATCAAACTACAAAGAAAGGACGAAATGCACAAACTGTGGCTCTGAGTGCACTGGAAAAATTTGTTCTGTGTGCAAAATGCTCGTAGATCTAAAAGAATAACCTGAATGCAAATATAACATTAGTTTGTAATGCTATTTGGTAGTAGGTAGGATCGGGGCGCTAGCCGTGCCCCATTCTGAAACCGGCTCTATGCAGAGATCAGTAACTGCTGGATAAATCTCTAGGTGGATAATTCCCGCTTGATGTACTGAAATGAAATCACGCCGAAGCGGGTGGTTGCAGGTCTGAGATTGTCCGAAGGGATAACTCTTTAGACCGAGTTGCCGAAATGGATGAGGTCCGGGAGGGAGCAATCCTAAGGCAAAGCATCCACGCTACTTCGTCAACGTGGCGGATCTTGTGCGTCTTGAGATGGGGCTACCTGTCTAGACTGGAACTGGCAGATCTACTACCACTGTCTTTTTTCAAAAATATATAGCGTTAACAAAGTAGCTACTCATGGATGGGTTATTCTTAGGACCAAAAAGAACCTATGAAGATTTTAAAAAACAGATTCCTTCTGATTTGCTGATTGTTTTTGATTCGCTAAGAGATTTTTGCTTGTCGTTGGGCAGCAATGTAGTAGAAGACGTTCGCGCGCACAGAATTGTTTTTGGCAAGTCACTTTCGTTTAGGTGGTTTGCAGATTTAGAGCCGGACCAGCAAAACATAATTGTGAAAATCCAACGGAGTCGAAAAGAACCATTCAACACAACATCAATAAAACCAAATCAAGACCTTGGTGAGCTCAAAAAGCTAATACTTGATGCCTACAGCACTATTCGTTAATACAAGACTTCGAATTTTGTAAATTCCCCTTTGTACTTTTCATTTCTTATTTCAATGTCTTCAACGCGTGCGTTTGCAGGTCCCGCATGACACCACTCCACCATATTACTAACACCCACATCTTCGCCTTCTATTATTGACTCCACCCTACCGTCCTTTAGATTTTTAACCCAGCCCGATACACGATTCTTTTTTGCTGCGACTTTCATTGCTTGGCGAAAAAAAACTCCCTGTACCTTACCCTTTATGAAAAGATGAACCCGCTGCTTTGCCATTTGAAAAGAGTCTTGTCTTGGGATTAATCAATTTTAGGATTTATGAAATTCTAATTGAGATTAAACTCTTTTTTTAACTCTGGCTCGTCCAGTCTTTCTTGCAGCTATGCTTCCAACTTTGGCGCCAGGCGGTGCATCTCGCGAAACCGTTCCGCTTTGACCCATGTGTTGGTGTCTTCCTCCACCGTGTGGATGTACATATGCTGCTTGTGCAACTCCTCTGACTATTGGATATTTGTGGCCCTTTGATCGGTATCTGCGCCACTTGTTTCCTGCATTAAGAAAAGGCCTTTCTGATGTTCCACCGCCTGCCAGAATTCCAACCATCGCTCTGTTTTTTGGATTCAGCGTAGTAAAACTTCCAGATGGAAGTTTTATTGTGACTCCATCTGTTCCATGTGAAAATACTGTTGCAGAGCTTCCAGCAGTTTTTGCAATTGCACCCCCGTCACCAAAATGTTTTTCGATATTGCATATCAGGGTTCCATCTGGGATGTTTTGGATACTGATAACATTTCCATTTGTGATTTCTACATTGAGCCCAAACTTGACTGTTGAACCAATTTTAGTTCCTAAAATCGCTGGCACCAAAGAAACTGAACCGTCCTCAAACCTAACCTTTGCAAGTGGTGCATCTCTACCTCTTTCATGAATCAGATCTATGACTGTACCGATGTGATCTTCGGATAGATCAAAATGTGGGTATTTAGCTGGTGCTAACTTGCCAGTAGAAGCTGCTCTAAATTGCATGCCTCCTCGGCCACGCCTTCTAACTAGTGGTCGTTTACCCATTTTCGATGATGGCTTGGCTTTAAGATTTTAAGCTTTGTATTGTGTGGATCAAATCTGACAAAGATATAAAAAATACGCTGAGATGTTAATTCTATGAGCCAAAGTGCACTCTCCCTTAAAGTACTTGAGGCATATACAAGAGATGTTGGTCGCGGCGTAGCTCGAATTGATTACGACTCTATGGATACACTAAATGCATCAACTGGAGATGTAATAGAAATCAAAGGTAAGCGCAGGACCGTAGCAAAGTGTCTCCCATTATACCCATCCGATGAGGGCAAAGGAATTATCAGAATTGACGGACTGGGAAGAAACAACGCAGGCATTGCAATAGGCGATACAATTTCTGTTAGAAAGATCAAGGCAGTAGCAGCTGAAAAAGTAGTTGTTGCCCCACTTGAGGCAATCCCACCGATTGATGAACGTTATTTGGCAGATGCCCTAGAAAGTGTTCCTTTGATCAAAGGCGACAATGTCATGGTGCCCTATTTCGGTGGACGATTAACATTTCAGGTAATTGGTGTAACACCTGCAGCTGATGCAGTCTTAGTTACGCAAAAAACTGTATTTCACATAGCAGAAAAAGGTGAAACATTACGTGGTGTCCCCCAAGTAACATATGAAGACATTGGAGGCCTTACTGATGAAATCAAAAAGGTAAGGGAGATGATCGAGCTTCCACTAAGACATCCTGAAATCTTTGAGAAATTAGGAGTTGAAGCGCCAAAGGGAGTACTCTTGTATGGTCCACCTGGAACTGGAAAGACACTTCTTGCAAAGGCAGTAGCAAATGAAAGCAATGCTCACTTTATCAGCATATCAGGACCTGAAATTATGAGCAAGTTTTATGGTGAAAGCGAGGCAAGGTTGAGAGAGATCTTCAAAGAGGCAAGAGAGAAATCACCGTCAATAATTTTCGTAGACGAAATAGACTCGATTGCGCCAAAAAGAGAAGAGGTGACAGGAGAGGTAGAACGAAGAGTTGTTTCACAAATGCTTTCACTTATGGATGGTCTGGAGGCAAGGGGTAAGGTAATTGTCATTGCGGCAACAAACAGACCAAACGCAATTGATCCCGCATTACGAAGGCCGGGGCGATTTGACAGGGAAATTGAAATCAAGGTTCCAGACAAAAAGGGCAGAAAAGACATCCTCAACATCCACACAAGAAACATGCCACTTGTTGCTGATGAAAATGATCCCAATTATGTTAATGTGGATAAAATTTCCGCAGTGAGCCACGGCTACGTTGGCGCAGACTTGGAATACTTGTGCAAAGAGGCGGCGATGAAGTGCCTAAGAAGACTTTTGCCTGAATTGAATCTTGAGGACGAAAAGGTTCCACCTGAAACACTCGATAAGCTCATAGTAAACAATGATGATTTCCAAAAAGCCCTAATTGAGATAACGCCTTCTGGAATGCGCGAAGTATTCATCGAAAATCCAGATGTAAAGTGGGACGACATCGGAGGACTAAAGGAAGTAAAACAGCAATTACAAGAGGCAGTAGAATGGCCAATGAAGTATCCAGGACTATATGACAAACTGGGTCACAAAATGCCTCGTGGAATTTTGTTACACGGGCCAAGCGGCGTTGGCAAGACTCTGCTAGCAAAGGCAGTAGCAACTGAAAGCGAGGCAAACTTTGTATCAGTAAGAGGACCCGAGCTCCTATCAAAGTGGGTAGGAGAATCTGAAAGGGGAATCAGAGAAATTTTCAGACGGGCAAGACAAGCATCTCCATGTGTAATCTTTTTTGATGAGGTTGATTCCATTGCACCAATTAGAGGTGCAGGTTCAGAAACGGCAGTAACTGAGCGTGTAGTAAGCCAGCTCCTAACCGAACTTGATGGAATGGAAAACATGCATGGTGTTATAGTACTTGCAGCTACAAACAGGGCAGACATGATTGACCCGGCACTTCTCAGACCTGGCAGATTTGATAAAATTGTTCAAATTCCAATGCCAGACAAGGACAGCAGAAGACAGATCTTGCAGATTAATGCAAAGGACATACCTACAGTTAGCGACAAAAATGATCCTGACTATGTCAACTTGGATAAAATTGCCGAAATTACAGACGGAATGAGTGGAGCAGACGTAGCTGCAATTGCAAACACAGCAGTTTCCATAGTCATACACGAATATCTTGACAAGCATCCAACTAAAGAAGAGCTTGATAATGCTGCAAACAATGCCAAGGTTACGATGAGACACTTTGAAGATGCAGTCAAGAAGGTAAAGACACAAAAAGACCTAAAGATAGGTCAAAAGATAGCTGTCCCCTACTACAGATAGTATTAAAATAATAACAAAACTAGTTCTCCATAAATGTCAGAATACATGGGTTACTCTGGAAGGGCACTTGAATTCCTAAAACAAAACAAGATCAAAGTTGGCGATACAGTAAAGATAACAGCCGATTCTGACTATACTGGAACAATCATGCCACGATATGAGCACACAGACGACAAGCACATCGTTCTAAAATTCAAAAATGGATACAATATAGGATTGGAAATAACTCGTGTAAAAAAAGTCGAATATCTCTCAATGATTGAGCCCAGTCAAGAAAAAAATACCATTACTGAGTTTAATCCTTCGTTGCCCAAAGTTTTGCTTCTCTCCACAGGTGGAACAATTGCAAGCAGAGTTGACTATAGAACTGGCAGTGTTACGCCGGCCTTGTCCGCACAAGATCTTAACGCATCTGTGCCAGAGCTTTCAGATATTGCCAACATTGATGCCGAAGTGTTATTTTCCGAATATTCAGAAAACCTGACGCCAGACCACTGGATAAAAATTGCTCGAAGGCTTGATTCTTTGGCAAAATCCGACTACAAAGGGATCATTGTGGCACATGGGACTGATACCATGCAGTATACGGCTGCCTTTCTTTCGTTTTCTCTGGCAGGATTACCAAAACCAATAGTCCTCGTCGGCTCACAACGGTCATCGGACAGACCGTCATCTGATGCTGCAACAAATTTGATTTCTGCAACAAGATTCATCGTGAATTGTAACGTAAATGGGATTTTTGTTGCCATGCACAACACCAAAAGTGATGATGAGGTCGCCTGTCACCTTGGAACCCGCGTTAGAAAAAATCACACAAGCAAAAGAAACGCCTTTGAAACTGTGGGTGGAAAACCAGCGTTCATCATCACACAAGACAAAATAATTCAGAATTTTGCAGGCCCGTATTTTAAGCAAGAACAATACACCCCCAACATAAAAATTGACACAAAGGTTGCACTCATCAAGTATTATCCAGGCTATGACCCAAAGCTAGTAGAAGAGATAATTAATCTTGGATACAAGGCCATGATTTTTGAGGGAACCGGTCTTGGCCATGTTGGAAAAACCATGTATGATGTAATCAACAAAGCAAAAGAAAAGCATATTTTCCTTGGCATGACCTCGCAGTGCCTTGATGGCCGAGTCAACATGGCAGTTTATGAGAGTGGGCGAGACCTCCTACACCTTGGCATAATACCGTTATCTGATATGATTCCAGAGACTGCGTTAGTAAAGGCAATGTGGGCTGTTGCCACAGATGATAAAAACATTGAAAAAACAATGCTCAAAAATATTGCATCTGAGATAACAGAATAAAATTTAAAGTAACTTCCGCAAAGAACGAGTGTGTCAGAGATCCAGCCAGACAAAATTGGATTAAGGGTCGGCCTAGAAATACATCAACAATTAGCTACGAATAAGAAGCTGTTTTGTGGCTGCAGACCAATCGAATCAGAAGAGTTTCCAATCCGATTTGTGAGAAAACTAAGACTGACAAAAAGTGAGCTTGGAAAATACGATCCTGCCGCCATGTTCGAGGCCACAAAGTCAAAGCTGATTTACTATAATGCAAACCCGGAGAGCAGCTGCCTTGTTGAATACGACGAAGAGCCTCCACATAGTCTTGATTCAGATGCAAAACTATCGGCTCTAATCTTTGCGTCTGCGCTGCACTCTAATGTTTTCAATGAGGGATATGTTATGAGAAAAATTGTCATTGATGGCTCCAACACATCTGGATTTCAGCGAACCATGCTTGTCTCACAGGGAGGCTATCTAGTCGTTGACGGCGAAAGGATCAGAGTGCAAACGATTTGTCTAGAGGAAGATGCCGCAAAGCTTCTCAAGGACACTGAGGGCACACGGGAATACACCTTGGATCGCCTAGGCATTCCACTAGTAGAGATAGCCCTAGAACCAGTCAGTGGCTCACCAACACAGGTAAAAAAAATAGCGCTTACTTTGGGAAGGCTGTTGCGAGTCACACGTCGTGTTACAAGGGGCTTGGGATCAATTCGACAGGATGTCAATGTTTCAGTTAGTGGTGGAGGTATTGTTGAGGTAAAAGGTGTCCAGCAGTTAGACCAGTTAGAAAAGGTGATTCTTTACGAGGCAAAGCGCCAGCATGGTCTGCAGCTAATTGCCCAAAAATTACAAAACGCCAATATTGATTCAATATCAAAAGATGATGTTTTAGATGTGACTCCAAAATTTGCAAGCTGCAAATCAAAGATAATTCAAAAATCGCTCAAGGATGGCACACTGATCAAAGCGTTAAGAGTCAAAAACTTTGCAGGAATGTTTGGCTACGAGCCATATGAGGGAATAAGGCTTGGAAGAGAGCTCGGGCAGCATGTTAGATTCTTTGGTATTGGTGGAATTTTTCATTCTGATGAGCTCCCGAATTATGGAATCGAGCAAAATGATGTTGACCAGCTCAAAGACACCTTAAAGTTAGAACCAAACGATGGATTTCTGATCATTTCAGGACCAAAAGAAAAAATCGATTTTGCCATTGATGCAACAATAAACAGAATAAAGGATGCAAAAAATGGAGTTCCCGCAGAAACTCGCGCTGCCACACCAGTAGGAGAAACTGTCTTTTTGAGGCCAAGGCCTGGCTCGTCTAGGATGTATCCTGAGACTGACATACCGCCAGTAATAGTAACCGATGAGGAGCTTGCATTTGCAAAAAGTAATATACCAAAATCATGGGATGAGACAATTTCAGATCTTCAGAAAAGATATGGCATCAATGCGCAGCTAGCAGAGCAGATCTTTGACTCGGATTATTTGGATTTGTTTGAGTCGATTTGTTCCTACAAAAAGAATAATCCGAACTTTGTTGCATCCGTACTGTGCTCGACAATAACAAATCTGCAAAGGCAAGGGCTGGACTCATCGCTGCTCAAAGCAGAGCACATTTTGAGAGTCTTTGAGCTTTTAGCGCAGAACAAGATAACAAAGGAATCACTTGAGATAATTTTTGAGAACATAATGTCATCTAAAATAAGGTCGCCAGACGAGTTTGTTCAAAAACATTTAGGCTCATTTGATGAAAACGAGTTAGAGCAGCTCCTCGACGATCTGATAAAAAAGAATTTAGAAATGATCCAAACGCAGGGTCTTCACTCAACAGGACTTTTGATGGGACTTGCAATGAAGACCCTTAGAGGCAAGGTCTCAGGTGAAAAAATAAGCAAGTTGTTGGAATCAAAGATAACAAAAATAATAGAAAAATAAAAGCTCGTAGAAAACTAGTTTATTCTAATTTTCGTCTTCCTGTTCCTCTACCAGACGATACATAACGACCTTTTGATGAAGGTCTAGTGGTTTCTGGGGTGTCACCCAGTTTTCTTTTGCCAGTACCGCGTCCGGAAACAACATATTCGTCTTTTGCTTTTTCCTTCATTTTTTTCTGGTATTCTCTGAATTTTTCGCCAGCCCAAACCTCATCATCAGATTCGGCTACTCTTCTTGAGGTACCTCTTCCACCCACCTTAACAATTTTTCCCATTATTGATACTAGAACTCACTATGGTTTAAAGGATTCTGTAAGATAGACTGCAATTAATGTGATCCAAATTTGTTTCTACGTTATACAAAAACATCGTCTCTGAAAATTTGATTTTAAAATGCGGGAAGTGGGATTTGAACCCACGAACTCCTAGGAGATAAGGACCTGAACCTTACGCCGTTGACCGGGCTTGGCGACTCCCGCAACCAAGGGTTTTTGGTGCCAAAATAAGTTCTTTAGGTTCTATCAAGTCTACAGTAGACGGATTGACAGAGTTATTCTTTATTATATCTGCAAAGAGAGAAATAGTATTCATTTTTACTGTTGTGGTTGGAGTTTAAGGAAATCTATTGTAACAATTGTAAGCATACATTGGGTAGATATAATGTCAAATATTTTACAGATGCCAAAATAGCAGAGCTGATAAAATCAAATCATGCTCTACATTATAGAAATGGTCATCAACTATCCATTCGAAAAATCACAAAATAGTTTATTCCAACTCTTGCCCAAACTTTTGCAGCAATTCTTTTTGGTGTTTGCTTAACTTACTAGGAACGTCTACTACAAATCGTACGTATTGATCTCCGCGTCCCCGAGAACCAGCACGAGGCAATCCCTTTCCTTTTAGCTTTATTATGGTATTAGGCTGTGTTCCTTCTTCTACTTTGACCTTTTCATTTTTTTCTAGTGTAGGAACCTCGATTGTCTTTCCCAGACAGGCATCAACAATTGAAATTTTTGCATCATAAAATATGTCTGCGCCATCTCTTTTGAAAGATTGATGCGGCTTGACTCGAATTCTCACAATTAAATCTCCATTTATTCCTCCGCGTATTGGCTCTCCCTCTCCGCTAATAACATAGTCACCATTATCAATTCCAGGTGGGATATCAAATGATAGTGGTTTTGTGCCCTTTGTCTTTCCTGTGCCCTTGCAATTAGAACATGGTTTTGGTATAAATTTTCCCTCACCACGACACTTGGTGCATGGCTGTACTGTTACAAATGTAGAGAATCCCATGTTGCGTGTTATTCTTATCTGCCCCTGACCCCTGCAGTTAGAACATGTTTCTGGACTAGTTCCTGGTGTGCAACCGCTTCCATTGCAGTTACTGCAGTCAATGTTTTTTTTGACATCAATTTCTAGTCTTTTGCCAGAAAACACATCCTCAAGTGTTATGCCTGTCTCATAGAGAATGTCTTGACCCTTTTGTCTTGTAAAACCAAATCCTCCAGACCTCCCAAAGAGCGATTCAAAAATTGAATCAAAGCCACCAAAACCAAAGTTAGAGAAGATATCATCAAAGTTACCTCTTGCTCCCTGAAAGATGTCTTCAGTGGAGTATCTCCCCCCAAGACCTTCATGTCCATACTGATCATAGACTTTGCGTTTTTCTGGATCAGCTAAAACTGCATATGCTTCAGAAATTTCCTTAAAGTGTTCTGCTGCATCTGGGGACTTGTTTCTATCAGGATGAAATTTTAGTGCTAATTTTCGATATTGAGATTTTATTGTATCTACAGAATCGGTTTTAGATACTCCCAATACCTCATAATAGTCTCTTTTTGCAGACATTTTCCCATTTTAGTGAAATCGCCGTATGCATAAATTAGCTTGTTGTTCCTGTGCCCTGCGTTTTTTGATCTGAAGACTCATCTTGGGCGCTTTGACCTGAAGGCTCACCCTGCGATTGTTGTTCTTCCGGGTTTGGTGGTTGGGTGACGTTCTTGTAGAGTTCTGTGGATATTTGATTGACAATTGTTTTTAGAGCATCAAGTTTTGGCCGAATTTGTTCTGGATCCTTGTCCAGCACATCTTTTAGCTCCCTTATTGCGTCCGATATTTTGATTCCTTGCTCCTGTGTAAGCTTGTCTTTTAGGTCTTGGGTTAGCAGTTTTTCGGCAGTATAGACAAAACTTTCTGCTTCATTTTTGAGGTCCACTGTTTCCTTTTTCTTTTTGTCATCATCGGCAAACTTTTCTGCATCTTGCTTTAGTTTTTCAATTTCGTCTTTTGATAGCTTGGAGCCTGCCTGAATTGTTATTTTTGCCTCCTTTTTGGTACCAAGATCCTTTGCGGTGACGTTTAGAATTCCGTTTGCATCGATGTCAAATTTTACTTCGATTTGTGGTATTCCTCTTGGTGCTGGAGGAAGTCCTGTTAGATTAAAGCTTCCAAGAGAGACGTTGTCTGCTGCCATGGGCCTTTCACCCTGTACTACATGAATAGTAACGGCGGTTTGGTTGTCTGCTGCTGTTGTAAAGACTTTGGTCTTTGAGGTTGGGATCGTAGTGTTTCGTTCAATTAGAGGTTCACGCAATCCGCCTAATGTTTCAACACCCAAAGTAAGTGGGGTTACATCTAAAAGTACAATGTCACTTGTCACATCACCAGCAATTATTCCTGCCTGGATTGCAGCACCAACTGCAACTGCTTCCATTGGATCTACACCAGATTCTGGGCTTTTGCCTATTACGTCGCCGACAAATTTTTTGACCAGAGGGATTCTTGTTGGTCCTCCAACTAGAACTATTTTTAAGATGTCTGATGGAGTAAGTTTTGCATCACGAAGCGCATTGTCAATTGAGCCACGACATTTTTCTACTATTGGCCTGATGAGCTCCTCAAACTTTGCCCTCGTTAGTTTGATGTCCAGATTTTTTGGTCCAGCAGATGGATCATACGATATGAACGGAAGATTAATGTCAGTTTCCATTACTGTGGAAAGTTCTATCTTTGCCTTTTCGGATGCTTCTCTAATCCTCGTCATCGCGGTACTGTCCTTTGTAAGATCTATGCCCGTAGTTTTGCGGAATTCGTTGACAACGTAATCAATGAGGGTCTTATCCATGTCGGTACCACCAAGCTGTGTGTCTCCTGATGTACTCAAAACCTCAAAAACACCACCTCCCATTTCCATAATAGTTACATCGAGTGTTCCTCCGCCAAAATCAAAGACCAAAATTTTCATGTCTTGGCCTGCCTTGTCTAGTCCAAATGCAAGAGAGGCAGCTGTTGGCTCGTTAATTATTCTTACAACATCAAGGCCTGCAATTGTTCCTGCATCCTTTGTTGCTTGTCTTTGGTTATCATCAAAATAGGCAGGAACTGTTATGACTGCTTTATCGATTTTTTCGCCCAAGAACGCTTCGGCATCTTTTTTGATTTTTTGTAGAATAAAAGCAGAAATTTGTTGAGGCTTGTAGTCTTTGCCTTGAACTTTGAAAATGTGATCACTGCCCATCTTTCTTTTTGCTGCAACAATCGTATTATCGGGATTGGTAATTGCTTGTCTTCTTGCAGGCTCGCCAACTATGAGTTGGCCGTCTTTTGTGAAGGCAACTACAGAGGGAAATGCCTTACCACCAATTGATGTACCCTCAGCAGCAGGAATAAGGACGGGTTTTCCACCCATCACTACTGCTGCAGCAGAGTTGCTCGTTCCCAAATCAATTCCAATTATTTTTGCCATTTTATTTTCACTTTAGATTATTTTCTTGTGGTTTTTTAGATATTTCGACTAGCGTCGGTCTAAGCGTCCTTTTATGAGAAATATATCCTTTCCTGATTTCCTTTGTGATTGTATTCTCATCTAGGTTTTCATCCTCTATTATCGATATTGCCTCATGCAAGTTGGGATCAAATATTTCCCCTAATGCATTAATTGGAGTAATTTCATATTCCGATAAGAGCGCCTCAATATTTTTCAAAATGAAATCAAGACCCTGTGCGTTTGGGTTTTCTTTTTTGAGGATTTCCTTTGCTCTGACCAGATCATCATAAACTGTTAGGAATTTTATCATGAATTTGTCAAGTTTTTGGGTAACGCCGTTTTCTATATCACTTTTAGTTTTTCTTTCCAAGTTTACAAAATCAGCAAGTGAGCGTTTCATTTTATCTTCACAAGATGCAAGATTTTGTTTTAATTCAATTATTTTGCTATTCATATCTTCTATTAACTGCTCAGTTGATTTAGAATCAGCAATTATTTCTAAATCTTCTTCTGTCGGTAGTGATTGTGGGTTTAATTTGTTTCCATCGTTATTGTTTTCTGACAAGATAAGTAATTTTTTTCTGTTCTAGTTTTAATCTTTCTGTAATATTTCGCAGAGCGGATTTCCTTTTATTATAATGAGGTCGTTGTCATGCTTTTTGTTGAGGTGCTCATAATCAGACTTTGAGCATATGACCAAAATCGTGGTTTTGTCGTTATGAAACAGATCCAAGTTTGGATCCTCAAAGGCTTCGACATCACCGATATAGTCTCGAAGCTTAGTGATGAGGTTTTGTAGCATTTCGATTTTATCACCTCGCATCTCGTGTTGATCCAAAGACCACGAAAGTGCAATTTTCGTACGGCTTGCCTTCAAGTCATTTTTTTTCAGAGTTGTTCTAATTTCATCAATTAGTCTTTTGATATAGCCATCTATTCCTTTGAGACTTCCATTTATTAGATACATCAGGGTATTGGCCCCTTCAAACGACGTACCAAGTGAGCGCAAATCGTACAAGCCGTTTACCATGTCATCTAAGAATATGTTTTGAAAGTCATCCGACTGGAGGTCTGTCTTTGTATTATCGTCCTGTGCAAACTTGCATACCTCTAGGACGCTACATAGGGATGAAAATCTAGAAAGTACATTTATTGCATGAAAATGCTCAGCTGAGGAAATGCCAACAAACGAGATTTCTTTTTTATTACCCATTAGCAGGTTTGCAAGACCTTGATCCTGCTTACTGTTGTATGAGCCAATTACTTTTGGTGGTTGGTTTCCACCTCCCAGTGGATAATAATGATAAAAAATTGATTTGCCTACTTCAAGTCCTGTTACATGTTCTAAAAGCGATATGTTTTCGCTGTTTCCTCCAATCCCTGTAGGAAGTGCGTAGATCACAGAACTCCCTTTTTTGAGAGATGATGTAGCATCCTTGAATTTTGAATGAACCTCGGTTTTTGTTTCTTGACCAATTTTTCTAATTCTTGGTGCAAAAAACAGGTATTGGGCTTTTGATATTGCTACATCAATTGGTTCCATTGCCAGTAATGGTTCGTCTTCTTTTAGTGAGGAAACGTTAGGATAGGTCTTTGCAATCTCTGCTTTTAGTGATATGGCTGACTGTGAGGATTCGTCGATAATGAACACATTTGCGCCACGTATTGCCATTTGGCATGCAATAGAGTATCCCTCTGTACTCAAACCATAAACAACCACCTTATCTGCTGCCAATTCATTGGTGCTAGGTAAAAGGACTAAGAAAAACTTATTGCATCAAAGATCACATAGCACCTATCTTGAAGATTTGGTTTGACATTTTGACACCAAAACAGATCTTATTTTTTGAGCCAATGATAAAACAGCTGCAAAAAAACAATCAGATTCTTTGTACCTCAAGACACTATCGAGAGGTAACATATCTTGCAAAGCTCAGAAAAATGAAGCTACTATTAGTTGGAAAGCATGGTGGTCAGAACAAAATTGACAAGCTAAACGCTAGTTTGAATAGAATTACTGCGCTAACCAGAAAGATTCAAAAATTCAAACCAGACCTTACGATTAGTTTCTGCTCGCCTGAAGCATCAAGGGTTTCTTTTGGATTGGGAATAAGACACATTGCTTTTTGCGACTCACCACATGCAGATGCAGTAATGCGTCTTTCCGTTCCATTTGTTCAAAAACTACTAATTCCTTGGATAATACCAAAAAGTGAATTTACAAAATATGGTATAAGTGCAAAAGACATCATACCATACAAGGCAATTGACGCTTCTGTAATTGTAAAAAATACTGGCTCTAAAAAAACTGGACTAGGTAAAAAAGGCGGCAGAAAGAATATTTTGATAAGAGTTGAGGAAAACCAAGCTGCCTATGTGCAAAAAAAACATAGTCAAATTTTGTCAATCATAAATGAAATAGCCAAAAGATTTCCTAATGATAATGTCTCGGTGTTACCAAGATACAACTTGCAAATCGTTATGCTAAGGCAGATTTTAGGATCTAGAGTGAAAATCTTAGGCAGAGTAGTAGTTGGCAAGACCTTATTACAAAATACCGATGTTTTTGTAGGCTCTGGCGGAACAATGACAGCAGAAGCTGCCTTGCTTGGGATTCCAACAATTTCGTATAATGCTGTTCCTAACTTGGTTCAAGACTATCTTGTAAGAAAAAAACTAGTCGTACTAGAATCGAGTCCAAAGAAGATCGTTTCAATCATTGAAAAAATGTTACGCGCCGACAACAAACGTTTGCAGGCAGATGCAAAAAAAACATTGGCGTCAATGGAAGACCCTCTCAAAAAACTCATTTATGCAATCAAAATGAGCTGTTAAGCAAACAGAAAATATCAATAATAGGAGTTTTTGAAGATGGTTAACAGGAAGCCCGGTAGTGTAGCGGTCAAGCATAGGGGCCTTTGGAGCCCTTGACCCCAGTTCGAATCTGGGCCGGGCTACTTTGATTCTACAGATCAAGTTTTGTAAGAAGCTTAATTGCAATGATGAACAAGCTTGTAGCAGCTATTATGAGCACTACCATCTCTAGGATCACAAATTCAGTAATAGTTCCAAAAATTCCTGCTCTTATTATATCGACTAGATAGGTAAGTGGATTCAGATAAAAGGCAGTAGCAAGTGGCTCTGGAGCACCCTCAGCTGGATAAAATGCTGTGCTTACAAATGCAAAAAATAGGAATACTGTATTAATAATTACATTGAATCCCTCACTTGATTTGAGACGGGTTGAGATTATCGAAGCAATTGACCCAAACAAAATAGAGCCTACAATAGATGCAAAAACCAGAAACGGGATTGTCAATAAATTAAATTCCACGGATTTGAAAAATAGTGGAAACCCAATTGCTGTGATTATGGCGGCGCTAATTAACCCCACAATTCCAATTGTGTATACATTACTCAGTATGTAATTGCTTCGAGTAAATGGACCAACTAGAATCTGCTCAAACATTCCATGTCTTCTATCGTTCCATATGATGATTCCAGATACCAAGGTACTGTTCATAATGTTGAATCCGATCATTCCAGATGCGATAAATGCAGGATAGTCTAGATTTGTATTTCCGAATGGAACTGAATCTATTAGTGCCGTATACGCAAAGCCTGCCACAAAAATGTAAACTAGTGGGAAAATGACCTGCCAGACAAGAAATCCTGGATTTAACGAAATGGTCAAATTTCTATTTACAAGTCTAATTGTTGGATGCATCTGAATCCCTTACTATTTTTAAAAAGATCTCCTCAAGTGTAGTTGGTACGGCAGACAAGTCTTCTACCTTGATGTTGTTTTCAATTAATAATTGAAGAACTTGCGAAAGCACTATTTCTGATTTACTTGATTGAATTATGATGTCTGTTCCTGTGTTAAAATCAATTACACAGTCACCAATTCCAGAGAGCATCTCAGCTAGTTTTTGATGTCTATCTGATAGATGAATCTTGATTGTTTTTTCTTGTCCAAACGTATTTTTTAGCTGATCTGGAGTATCAACTGCCAAAATTTTGCCCTTGTCTATTACAGCAATTTCATCACAAAGGTATTCTGCCTCGGTCAGAACGTGTGTAGTATAAAAAATAGTAAGTCCTGTTTTTGCCTTGTTTTTTAAAAAGTCAAGTAGTTTTCTTCTTGCACTAGGATCCAGTCCAACTGTAGGTTCATCTAAAAATAAAAGATCCATTTCGTGCATGAATTCACGCGCCACCTGAACTCGTCGCCTCTGACCAATTGAGAGATCCTCGTTTTTTCGTTTCTTGATTTCTCCAAGCTCGAATATCTCAATAAGCTCAGCTGCACGTTCCTTTCTTGTTTTGCGATCAATATTCCACATCATCCCATATTTTTCAAGTGAGTTTTCTACAGAAAGATTTGGCTCATAGCTTGGTTGTTGAAGTATGACGCCTATTTTTTTTCTGACCTCAAGTGGGTTCTTGTTTGCATTTATTCCCAAGATTTCAATCGAGCCATTTGTTGGTGGAATCAAAGTGGTAAGAAGTTTGATCGTAGTTGACTTTCCAGCACCGTTTGGCCCTAAAAAACCAAAGATATGACCAGATCGCACATCAAGATCTATGGCATCTACTGCCATCACAGATCCGTATGACTTGGAAAGTGACTTTACAAGTATGCCTGACACAGATCTTTTGAATTTTGTCCTCTAATTTAGACCTGCACTGAAATTTTTATTAGGATATAATATAATCAATGATCAGCTTGTCAGAATTTGATGCCTTACTCGGTAAACTGCTTGAACAAAGACCCGATTTATCAAGCGAAGACATAGAGAGTTTGATCGCACAAAAAAAGGAAAAGATTGGGGCAGGTTATCTTACCGATCAGGGCGCTTTGTTTTTGGTCGCTTCGGATCTTGGATTAACAATATCAGAGCCCACCAAAAACGAGATCGGTATCAAGGATCTATACTCAGGAGCAAAGGAGGTTACCTTACAGACAAGGGTTCTTAATGTTTCACCAAAAAAACAGTTTTCAAGAAAAGACGGTTCACAGTTTCTTTTGCGAAACATGACTGTCTATGATAACGATTCATCAGTGACTGTAAAGCTTTGGGACGAAAAGGCAAATCTTCCCGATACTGCAAACATCAAGCCAGGGGATTTGATAAAGATAATCAAGGCATATGTGAAATCGGATCTTAATGGTCAGCCCACGCTCAACATAGGCTCAGGCTCGACAATAGAGATTACCTACTCTGAGAGCAACATTCCATCGATTGAATCTTTGACAAAAGACATCAGTGATATAAAGGACAAAGAAACCAATCTTGTAGTTTCCGGGATAATTGACGGAAACATAAATTATTCAGAATTTACAAACCTTCGTGGAAATCAGGGTAGTGCTTTGCGATTCAGACTAAAAGGCAAAGATGACCGCTCTACTAGAGTTGTACTGTGGAATAAAAGTAACTCTGATATCCCAAGAGTAATACCTGCTGGAACCAAAGTCAGACTACTTGGAGTAAGAGCAAAAACAAATCAGCAAGAGCTCGAAGTGCATGGAAACGAATCAACCATTATTGAGATTGAGGCAAAGCAACAAGTTGAGCCAGTTGTTTTCAGAGTATTATCAGCTGTTAAAAATGAAAGTGGACAGAGAATGATTTTAGGTACCGACAAAGAAAAACAATTATTCAACATAATTGATACTTCTGATTCAACCAAGTCATTTGGTGTAAATGATGTACTTGAATGCATGCCATCAAAATTGTATGGAAATAACGTTACAATTGACACAGAGTCATTTGTGCGAAAAATTGATGTAGATGATCTGCCTTACTTGCCAGACCTTCGAACAAAGATTGTAGGCATCAAGGCCGACAATGATTATTATTGTATTGAAGCAATAATACTCAAGGCTCCCGAAAAACGTAATGTGCAAACAAAAACTGGAGAGACCATAACACTTTCTGAAATGTTCATAGAAGACGACACTGCCCAAATCTGGCTAAAGGGTTGGCGAAACCAGGCAAGATTATTAGATGATTGTTCAATTGGCGAAATCATCTCTGTGAGTGGTGTTGTAGCAAAACAAGGCCTAGAAGGCAGAACAGAGCTGTTTTTGACTCCGTATTCCAGCATTAAAAAGAAAAACTAGTCCCAAAATCCACGCGTAGTCACATACAGTCTTTCGGCCTCGTAAATCTGCCGATATAATGCATCCTCATCCACCATGTTCTTTAGTATTCTTGAGGCAGTGTCTACACCAACCCCATATCCAGATAGAACAATTAAGGCGGTTTTGCCAAAATTTGCCAGCAAAGAGGCAGTTTTCCAGACGCGTGCAAACTTATGATTTTCTTCGTCTGAAATCTTTTTGCCAGCAACTTTTTTTTGTATGATTTTAGCCAGATCGTAATCAGAGTAAAAGGTCGTAGCTATCTGTCTGCTTTTGCAGTGCGGACAGTTTGGTATTCTTTCTATGTCATTTGTTTGTACTACTTTTTCCCATTTTCCACATCTTGCACAAATTAATCTGTGCGTTGTCTTGAGCAGTCTTGCCTTTACAAGATCTAAGAGGCCCTTATCGATATTTGCAGGAGATGAATAATACTTGGTTGTGTGATCAAGTATCGGTTCAGCTAACTTGGAAAATTTGTTTCCTTCAAACCACTGAATTTGGATTTTATTTGCACGAATGTTGTCTAGAGTTTTTGCAGAATTTTCTAAATCATATTTGTCATGAAAGAGTTCTCGTAGTGCTTCTTTGACAAGTGCAGTCTTGGAATATCTCTCAAAGAGAAATCTTGCAGATTTTTTGTCATATATAGCACCCCTACCAACTACGCCAAACTTTTTTGCCACATTCCAAGTTCTCCAACTCACATTATGTGTGCCGCTTAGTGAGGCAGTCACTACACCATACATATCATAACTGTCAGCTAAAATTTGACGTACTTGAGTTTCTTGTATTCGTCCCTTTGATGACAAGGCAATTCTGTATGCATCGGATCTTGCATCTACTTGGAATCCAGTTTGTGATGACAACATAGAGGAGAGAATTGTGGCCAGTGTTGCGTTAATTTTAGTGCCAAGACAGGAATGAATAACAACCATTCCTTGTCCCCTTACAGATTCAACAACTAGGGTTTTTTCGTCTGGAATAATTGGGAGGTTTAGCTTGGCTATTACATTTTCTGGTAGCCTTAGCAATCCATTCTTTATCTTTGTTCTAAATTGCCCTACTCTCGAAGCAGTCTTGTAGTCAACTGGTATGTTTTCTCCTTCCCAATATGGTACGGTTATACCGCCAGAGCGAATTGGCTCCACATTTACTTTAAGGACTGACTCGTCCACATTGATTATTCTCCACTGCATGCCGCGTAAAACAAAAACATTTCCTGGCTCACCAAAGTCCCCAACAAATCTTTGGTCTAGGCTACCAATCATTTTTTTTGTAATAGTATCAAAGACTTTGAATTTTAGAATATCAGGAATTGTTGAAAGATTTTCAAAATAATATCTGTAACATTTTGCTGTCTTTTTGAAGATCATTTTTTCTCTATCAAAGCGTATTAGGAAATTAGAATCAAGTAGTTCCAGTACGTCGATAAGCTCCTCAAGTGTCAAGTTTCTAAAAAGAAACGAGTCTCTAAACATTTCAAATGCATCACCTACCGATATGGATCCAAGTTGCATTGATAATCCGACAAGATGGTGTGCCAAAACATCAAGTGATCCGTCATGGATTATCTGATCCTCAATTGAGCCTTCTTGTATTCTTTGCAAAATTGCCTTTGTCTCAAGCTCGTCGTCTACATTGTTTGTTACAATGACACCCTTAGCAGATGAATATCTGTTGTGTTTGCTGCGTCCTATTCTTTGCATGAATTTTGAGACTTGTCTTGGAGAGCCGTAATGCATAACTAGTTCTACAGAACCAATGTCCAAGCCGAGCTCAAGCGACGACGTACACACAACCAGCCTTGATCTTCCAGCCTTGAGGTTTTCTTCAGTTTCTTCGCGCACATGTTGCGAAAGCGAACCGTGATGAAGTTCAACTGAAATTGGAGACTTTTCGTTTAGAATTGAGGCTAAGAATTCCGCTTCTCCCCTCGTATTTGTAAAAAGCAGTACTGGTGAGCTGAGGTTTAGCTTAACTAAGTAATCAATTATGAAATCTGCCACATCATGAATAGTTCCATTTACGTGCTTTATTTCAACGTCGTATTTTCTTATTGTGTTGTCCCTGATAACTTTGTATTTTCTCTTTGTGCCAACAAGAAATTTTGCTGCATCATCTACATTACCAATAGTTGCTGAAAGTCCAATTCTTGTTATTGGGTACTTTGCATTAATCTGCAGCCGTTCGACACTCAAAGAGAGCTGAGAGCCTCTTTCGTTGGATAATAGATCATGTATTTCGTCAATTATGATCCATTCCAGCTCAGATAATGCGTTGAGCATCTTTTCCTGTGTTAACAAGATTACTAGTGTCTCAGGCGTTGTAATTAGAATGTCTGGTGGTTGGGCCGTAATCTTTTTTCTAAGATTCTGTGGCGTGTCTCCATGTCGAATTTCAATTGCAATGCCTTCTGACTCTGCGTATTTGATGATGCGTTTGAAAACATCGCGGTTTAGTGCTCTGAGTGGGGTTATGTACAGTGCCTTAATTTTTCCTTTCTGCTTTGAGTGTGCAATAAATGAGAAGACCGGTATTACGGAACACTCTGTCTTTCCTGATCCTGTTGGTGCAATTATCAACGAGTCCTTTTTTTGAACTAGTACTGGAATGGCTTTTTTTTGAATTTCTGTTAGCTGTGTAAAACCAAGAGAATGAAATTTGGTTAAAACCGACTCAAGTTGTTTGTTGTGTGTCTTTTCTTGACTTAGCTCGCTCATATACCATTATACCAATGATTCCAATCGCAAACAAAATTACTGAAATGATTGGAATTGAATCAAAAATGCCTGCCATGATAAGTTAGGCCATTTCCGTAGTTAAATAGCTTCAGTCAATTCAACAAGGCCTTCTTTTGCAATTTTGTACCAGAATTGATTTTTTTTTAACGGTGACAAAATTACTTGCCCCTCATAGTTTGATAGTTTTTTTGCAAGCTTGATTTTTGTGTGGGTAAATAAACTCACGATTGATCCCAAATTTTCTTGCTCATTTTCATCTATTTTTCGTGTCATGTTAACTATGATTATTGGGATTTTTTTGTCAAATGCTGCTCTGGATAATTCCCTCATGTATTGTGCAAACTGATTAGTTTTTTCCAGTACTTGACCCTCTTTTGAATATTCAAAGGAAAACAAGTCAGACACGTTATCAACTACTACCAAAGAAAAGTTTGATTCGTAGATTTTTGAAATGCTACCTAGTTGCTCTAATGTGTTAGTTATTCTTCCAACTGTTATCTTGTCAAGAAAGCTTGGATCCAGCCCCTTTGGTTTGAACATTTCCAACATTCTCTCAGGTCTAAAGTTTCCCGTAGTGTCTTGATAAAATGTAGTGCCACCCTCTAGAAGAGAGATGGCCATTATTTGTAATGCCAGTTGTGACTTTCCTGTCCCGCTTGCACCAAAAATATCAGTAATTATACCGCTTTTTATTCCGCCTCCAAGAATGTTATCTAATTTTTCAAGTCCAGTCTTTATCATATGATAGTTTCTTAAAAAAACTAGAAAAATAAACAAATCTCGCCTTAAAATTACAAGATAGGCAAGGTTAGATCATACAGAACCCAAGGCTTTTATTCAGGTTACAAAGCAAGCTTGACAAGAGTAATCATTGTCACAAGTAAGCGCCAAAAAACCTTTAACAACACTACAAAAAAATACAAAAAAGAAAGTCACTGTAAGACTAAAGAATGAAGTTGAATACAAAGGTAAAATGGACAATGTCGATTCTTACATGAATCTTATTATGACTGATGCCGAAGAAATGCACGACGGCAAAATTGTTGCCAATTATGGTAGGGTAATAGTTAGAGGAAATAACGTATTATTTATCAGACTAGAAAACGACCTATAGGCAAAGATTCCAATGGCACGAAGTTTTCTTTTTACTTCTGAATCGGTAACAGAGGGGCATCCCGATAAGATTTGTGATAAAATTTCAGATGCTCTATTAGACGAGTTTCTGAGACAGGATCCAGATTCGCGTGTTGCTGTAGAAACCATGACTACTACAGGTATTGTAGTCATAGCAGGCGAGGTCACCTCAAAAGCTAAATTCGATATTCAGGATGTAGTAAGAAATACCATAAGAGAAATAGGGTATGACAAGCCAGAATACGGCTTTGATGCAGACTCTTGCAGTGTTTTAGTGTCAATTCACGCACAAAGCCCAGATATTTCACAGGGCGTCACTGCTAATGACAATAAGGATCAGGGTGCAGGCGATCAGGGACTAATGTTTGGTTATGCTGTAAATGAATCAGAAGAGCTTATGCCTCTTCCCATACTATTAGCACATAAGCTTACAAGAAAACTAACTGAAGTAAGAAAAGACAAAGAACTTCCATGGGTCAGGCCTGATGGTAAATCTCAGGTTACCGTAGAGTACGAGGACGGTAAACCAAAAAGAGTTGACGCAGTAGTTATTTCAACACAGCATTCTCCAGATATTCAAAATTCAGAGATACGAGACAAGATAATTGAAAAGGTGATCAAGCCAGTTTGCGAAAACTGGTGGAATGATAAGATCAAAGTCCATGTGAACCCCACTGGCCGATTTGTTGTAGGTGGCCCGCCCGGAGATTCAGGACTTACTGGAAGGAAGATAATTGTTGATACCTACGGAGGTTCAGGAAGACATGGAGGGGGGGCGTTTTCCGGCAAGGATCCATCAAAGGTGGACAGATCAGCATGCTATATGTGTAGATATATTGCAAAGAACATAGTGTCTGCAGGACTGGCAGAAAAATGTGAAATCCAAGTTGCTTACGCAATAGGTGTTGCAGAACCAGTCTCGTTAATGGTAAACACATTTGGTACTGGAAAAATTCCAGAAGAAGACATTGAAAATCTGGTAAGAAAGCACTTTGATATGCGCCCTGCAGCAATCATCTCGAATCTTGATCTAAAGAAGCCGATTTACAAAGATACTGCCGCCTATGGGCATTTTGGCAGAACTGATGTTTTGTTTCCGTGGGAAAAAACTGACAAGGCCGATTTGCTCAAAAAGGCTTCAGGCCTATAGTTTTTGCAACGTTTTTAGCTTAACACCACACATCTTTTCCAGCCTTTTGTGACTTGAGGTAAAATCCCCCACCAATAGATTCAAGTCGTCTAGTCCATAGATTGCGTTTTTTGCGTTATTTAGTGCCTCAAAATATGCTGCTTCTAAATTTGTTTTTATGATTTTTACTTTTTTTCCACTAGCAAATCTTTTAACAAATTTTTCAAAGCTCATCGTTTGTGGGCCTACAAGATCAATTATTTTGTTAGAAAGTTTTTTGTTGGTTATGCAATTAAGAATAATTCTTGAGACGTCATTAACTGAGATTGGTTGTAGGCGATATTTGCCAGAACCTGGTATCATTATTGAACCATGTTGGATTTGTTTTTTCAGGTTTGTTGTGAGTGGATCGTTTTTTCCAATAATGTATGAAGCTCTAAGAATTGTGTAGTCAAGACCAGAATTAATGATTTGTTGTTCTGCTTTTAATTTTGAAATAAAATAACCAAAAGTAGTTGAATTGTTGACCCCAAGACCACTAATATAAACAATTTTTCTAATGTATGCTTTTTTGCACAGTTTGAGGATTTTTTTTGTTAATTCTACATTTACAGAGATATAATCAGTATCGGAGGTTTGTGAGCCCGTGCCTATGAGATGGACTAGTGCGTTACATCCCCTTAATTTTTTTGCAAGCCTAATTTGTTCCAAATCTGAAAAAATTATTCTTTTTTCAAATTTGCATAGTTTGTATTTTTTTCTAGATATACTGGTTAGATGAATTTTCTTGTTGTTTAGAAACTGTCTAAGATTTGAGCCAACAAATCCGTTAGGACCTGTAATAGCTATCTTCAGATCATCCATTCACTGAAGAAGGCGAGATATAATTTTAAATGTATAATTGTGGTAGAATAGATTTGTTGAATGCATCGTATTGTTACGAGATGTTGGGATTACACAGAGATGCATCATTTAGAGAGGTAAAACAGGCATATAGAAAATTGTCTTTAAAGTATCATCCTGATCGAAACAAGGATATGGGCGCAGACAAAAAATTCAAAGAAATTACAGAGGCGTATCAGCTGCTAAAGGTTGAACAAAAAAAGGAAAACGCAAGGCATAAGGATATAGAAACGGCACATACGGAGTTTTGGAATTACTATGACAAAAAGGCAAGCGAAGAATTCAACCACAGTTATCAGGCTCACTTTAAGGAGCTTAGGCGTAATTTTGGAGCAACCATGGATGAGTATAGCCACAACGTGGAAAAACCAGTCTCGCACAAAATGACACATCTGTTGCTTTATGGTGGTCTTGGTGCATTAGCTCTTTGGATAATCATTTCTGAGATTTTCAAATGAGTCGATAAGCATTATTACGTAAAAATAGAATACCAAGTTGTGAGTGAAGCAAAAAAACCAAGGGAAAAGCTTCGTACAGGCTTTACAACTGGTACTGCTGCAACAGCAGCAGCAAAGGCATCACTTCTTGCCATAATAAATCAAAAAAAAATTGAATCTGTGGAAGTATCTTTGCCCAAAGAAAAAAAAATTATGATCAATCTTGTTAGATGTGATTTTGATCCTACATCTGCAAAATGTTCCGTAGTCAAGGACGGTGGCGATGACCCAGATGTCACTCATGGTGCAGAAATCATAGTTGACTTGCAGCTAACAGATAATGCAAACCAAATAGAGATAGATGGTGGCGATGGAGTAGGTAGGGTAACAAAACCTGGACTTGGTTTGGAGATTGATTCTGCTGCAATAAATCCGACACCAAAGAAAATGATTATTGAGAATCTCAATCAGATTGGCAAACAGGTCCTTAAAAAAAATGGCATCAAGGTTATAATTTCTGTGCCAAAAGGCAAAGAAATAGCGCAAAAAACTGATAATCCAAGACTTGGCATTCTAGGCGGCATATCGATTCTTGGAACAACGGGCATAGTAATTCCGTATTCAACAGCATCGTTTGCTGCTGCAATTAGACAAAGCATCGATGTAACAATTGCAATGAAAGACAATACAGTAGTTCTTACTACAGGGGGGAGAAGTGAGGAGTTTTCAAAAAAAGAGATCAACCTGCCTGATCATTGTTTTGTGCAGATGGGTGACTTTGCAGGTTATGCAATAGAACAATGTGCAAAAAAAGGCATCAAAAAGGCTTACGTTGCAGGATTCATAGGCAAACTTACAAAAATTGCAATGGGAGTCAAGCAAACTCATGTCAAAGGATCCAAAGTCGATATGGATTTTTTAGCCAAAATAGCAAGTAGTTGTGACGCAAACAATACAATACTAGACCAAATAAAGAGTGCAAATACGGCAAGGCATGTACAAGAAATAGTTGCCAAAAACAAAGTTGAGGGATTCTTTTTAGCCGTATGTACAGAGGCGCACAAGCAAATGCGATCACACTCTGAGAATAAAGTGGAGATCGAGGTAATTCTTTTTGATTTTGATGGCACAATACTTGGTCGATACCATTAGCAAGAAATTTTATTTGCCAATAAAATCTTCAGAATATGGAAAATGTCGCAATTCTTGCAATTACAAAAAATGGCGTTAAAATTGCATCATCAATAAAGCAGATTTTTCCAAATTGGATAATCTTTGCGCCATCCAAGTTCCAAGACAACATAAGCAGTGTAATCTGGTATGAGGAACAAACTGCTGCCAAAATTGCTGAACTTTTTGGTAAATTCGATGGAATTGTTTGCCTTTTTTCATTGGGTGCTGTAATTAGACTAATTTCACCATATTTGCAGGACAAAAAAACGGATCCTGCGATAATTGTAATAGACGATAAGGCAAACTTTGTGATTAGTGCTTTATCTGGCCATCTTGGTGGCGCAAATGAGCTAACGCAAGAAATAGCAAAAAAACTTGGCTCTACTGCAGTAATTACTACTGCTGCGGATGTTAACAAGACAATTGCAGTTGATTTGCTTGGTAGGGAATTTGGCTGGAAAATAGAAGACGATTCAAACATAACTAGGATTAGCGCATTAATGGTAAACGAAGAAAGAGTTGGAGTCTATCAGGATTCAGGAGAAAGAAACTGGTGGAGTGGAGATCTTCCAAAAAATGTAACCATTTATGACACGTCAGAGAAATTAAAACAGTCAGATGCCAAAGGTGCTCTGCTAATTTCAGACAAAGAATTTGATGTCGAGATTACAAAAAATGCCGTAGTTTACAGACCACAAACACTAGTAGTAGGAATAGGATTGCATACAGATACAACAAAAGACAAGATTAAGGAAAGCCTCGGTTTCTGTCTTAAAAAATACAAGCTTAGTCCGAAATCCATTGCAAAACTTGTTTCACTTAAAAAACCGACGCAAATTAAAGGACTTGTCGAAGTCGCATCCGACCTTAGCGTTCCTGTAGAGTATTTTGAAAGGGAAGAGTTGGCAAAAATTAACATCCCAAATCCCTCTGATATGGTTCAAGCCTTTGAAGGTACTCCGAGTGTCTCTGAAGCTGCTGCACTCAAAGCCTCAGGCGGTAGGCTTGTGGTTGAAAAGCAGAAATTCCCACCCGATCTTACAATTGCCATAGCAAGAATTGAGAAATGAAACGCGGATTGTTGTTAATTGACAGGGGCAGTAGGGAAAAGGAAGTAAAAGATGAACTAGAGTTCATTTGCAACAATGTAAAACAGAAGGGAAACTATGTTTTTGCAAATTATTGCTTTTTGGAAGTCATTCCACCCTTTATTGAAGAAGGAATCAAAAATTGCCTAGCTTCAGAGATCGATGCACTTACAATCGTTCCTTACTTTTTGTATCCTGGCAAAAAAGTAAAAGCAGCTGTAAGTGAGGCAGTCAGGTTTCAGGCTAAAACTGGCATCAGGTTCACAGTGACAAAGCCAATGAGCATGCACAAAACCATGGTTGAGCTTGTAGATTCCAAAATAGATGCAGTACTTGCAAAAAACAACATCTTGTTGCCAAGGGCCAACATAGATGTCTTAGTAATAGGCCACGGCAGCAAGGATCCCAACGCCAGAATTTCAATAAAATACGTAGTTGATAATTTGGCCCCTAAGTACCGAAATGTTGATTATTGTTTTCTTGAAATCGAAGAACCAAACATTTACCAAGGAATAGAAAAATGCGACAAAAACAATCCTGAACTTTTAGTCATAGTGTTTTATTTTCTGCATGAGGGGGCTCATGTAAAAAGAGACATTTACGAGGATCTCAATCCTGCAGTTGCAAAATCAAAGATCAAAAAAACTTTGATTACAGAACATATTGGTACAGATAGCAAAATGATTGATTTTATAATAGAGCGGGCTCAGGAAGTTGAAAATGCAAACTAGGAAAGGCCAGTCGATAGAAGATCTTAGTATGGAAATTATCGAAAAGGAAATAGGTACTCACCCATATTCTGGTCATGAGTGGCAGATTGTAAGAAGAATCATTCATTCCACTGCCGATTTTGATTTTGCAAGGGAAAACAAGATAATTTTTCACAAAGACGCAGTAAAAAACGGTCTTGAGGCATTACGGACTGGCAAAAACATCATAGTAGATGTAAATGGCATTGTTGGTCTGCTAAACAAGCAAAACTTGGAAGATTTTAAAAATAATGTCATATGTGATATCTCAAATCCCGCAGTCGTAAAAGAGGCAACTAAGCTCAACAAAACGCGTGCCCAGACAGCGATACGAATGAGAGCATCCGAGATGAACGATGGAATAGTCGTAATAGGAAATGCCCCTACTGCACTCCTAGAAGTAATTGAGATGATAAAAGAAAAAGCCACCACACCAAAGCTGGTAGTTGGAATACCTGTGGGTTTTGTTGCAGCAGCAGAATCTAAAGAAGCACTACAATCCACAGATGTACCATACATAACAAACAGCGGGAGAAAAGGCGGAACTCCCTGCGCTTCAGCCATAATAAACGCGCTTTTTAAGATACTTCGGGAATCATCTTGAATATTTCAGGCAGTTTGTGATGAAATTTCTTGCATGTAAGGCACGATCAAAGTAAAGATGCATATATGATGCAAGGGTGCTGTATTCTACCAGTCCGTCTTTTTTGTTTTTGATTCCAACGCCAATTGAGAGATCGTAGGCAAATTTGGAATCTTTTGAAATTGATTTAAGCTCAGAATAATGAAATTCGTGACCGAATAACTTTGTTGATTTTTTTGCGACAAGACAGTTGGAAACAACATTTCCTTTTGTATAATTTAGAACCATTCTTTTTTCCATATTTGTTTCTGCATCAAAAAGGCCAACCATTTTGTATTTTTTATTAGCATAATCAATTGATTTTGTAAGGTACATCAGTCCACCGCATTCCCCATAAATTGGCATGTCATCTTCAGCAAGTTTTTTGATTGATTTTTTCATGATGTGGTTTTTTGCAAGAGGCTGGCCCAATATTTCTGGAAACCCCCCACCTATGTAAAGGCCAGAACAGTCTGGTGGTGAGGAATCTGAAATTAGGCTAAAGAATTCCAGTTTTGCGCCTTCGCGCCTTAGCGCATCAAAGTTATCGTAATAATAGAAATTAAAGGACTTGTCTAGTGCCACGCCAATAGTAATTTTGGCTTTTTCATTTTTCTCGTTCTTTATTTGTATAAAGGGAGATACTTGTTTTGCAATTGAGACTATCTTATCAATATCAAGATGGCCAGTTAGTGATTTTGCTATTTTTGTTACTTGTTGCTTTAGGTCATCTTGTTCTATTACTGGTACTAGTCCCAAGTGCCGGGATTCCAAAGAGAGTTCTGGATTTTTTGGCACACACCCAACAATAGGGATTTTCAGAGACGCCAAGGCTGTTCTGCACATGTGTTCATGCTTTTTACTTCCGAGTTTGTTGAGAATCAATCCTACAATTCTTGAATTTTTATGAAATTTTACATAGCCTAGGGCTGTTGCCGCAATAGAACGTGCGGTTTTGCTTGCATCCAAAACTAAGATTACTGGCGATTGTAGAATTGTGGCAACATGGTGTGTACTGGAGAAATTAGAGCTTCCAGAAAAGCCATCATAATAACCCATCACGCCCTCAATGACTGATATATCAGATGTGGAGTTTGTCACAAAGCTCCTAGTTACAGCATCTTCCCCCATAATCCAAGAGTCTAGATTTCTTGCCGAATTTCCAGAGACTGCTGAAAGATATGTTGGGTCGATATAGTCAGGCCCTACCTTGAATGGTTGAACCGAATAACCGCGGTTTTTCATTGCATGTATTATAGAACATGTTATGGATGTTTTTCCAACACCACTTGTTGCGCCGGCTATAACAACCCGCGGCATTTTTAGATTTTTTGCCATCAGTCTTTGCAAATCAGTACATCTATACCAATCTTTTTAGAGTCCAACTCTGATTTTGCCTTATGGAAAAGGATGACGGTCTTGTATTAGTGTATACAGGTAAAGGAAAGGGTAAGACTACTGCTGCGTTGGGCATGGCATTAAGGGCAGTTGGGCATGACTACAAAACTTGTATGATCCAATTCATCAAGGGTTCGTGGCATTATGGTGAGATGACCTCATCAAAAAGGCTAGAGCCGGAGTTTGAGCTTACAGCTGTGGGAAAAGGCTTTGTAGGAATTTTAGATGATAAGGCCCCACGAGAGGCGCATCAGAAAATTGCACAGGAAGCAATCGAGATAAGCAAAGAAAAGATTCTTTCTGAAAAATACGACATTGTTATTTTAGATGAAGTCAATTACGCAGTAAATCTTGGTCTAATTGAAATAGGACAAATACTTGATTTGATAAAGATCAAGCCACAAAAGCTGACTTTAGTTTTGACTGGAAATTACGCAAAACAAGAACTAATCGATGCTGCAGATTTGGTAACTGAAATGAAGGAAATTAAACATCCCTTTCAGCGCGGAATTCGGGCAAAAAAAGGAATAGATTTCTGAGCGGTTTGTTATCTTGCCGTTTTGGTTATTATATAATAACCAGCTTATTATCTGGATCACGATTTGATATGTTTCTATACATGTTACAAAATGTGTTTGGCAATATCATGATAAAAAGTCAGATTTAATGCCGGTCTTTAATTATTTTAGATCCATTACAAATGAAGTAATAAGAACGGGAATAGAAAGAAACATTACTTCAAAATTCAATCTCCATTACGAACTTTACTATAAACTTAGATCAGAGTTTCATTCTAGATATGTATATGGAGCACTAGAATGCGCTGCAGCAAAAATAAAATTATTCAAAAAAATAAAAAGAAAAAACCCAAAAACAAAAGTTCCATACATCGTCTAAGATCACTTACTCCTTGATAATGAGTCCTATAAGATAGCAGATCAGCAAATCAGAATACCTATAACCCAGGACAGTATTGTTATATAAAATTAAATTATTATGTGTTGAAACATCTTCAAAATACTAAACGTGGTTCAATTACTATCACAGAAAACAAACTAATAATATCTTATTCAAGACAAATCGCAGAACAAAAACTTACTAGTTTTGTAGCGATAGATAGAAATCTTGACAATGCAACTACGTTTGATATACAAAATAAATTCACCATTTACGATCTAGAGAAAGCGAATAAAATAAAACAGACTTACATGCAAGTTAAGTCAAAATTTAAACGTCAGGATGCTAGAATAAGAAAAAAGATTTTTACAAAATATGGTAAAAAGGAAAGAAATCGTGTTCATAACATTCTTCATAAAACATCAAAGAAAATTGTAAATCAAAGGATGGGCATAATACTTGAAGATATAAAAGGAATAAGAAGACGATATCGAAAAGAAAACAAACAAGGAAGAAAATTCAGATCAAAAATGAATTCATGGTCGTTTTATGAGTTACAAAGACAAATCGAGTACAAGGCAAGATGGCTCGGTTTGCCCGTAAAATATGTAAAAGCACCATGGACAAGCTCAAAGTGTACGGTATGTGGGTCAAGGATGGTACCCGAAGAGCACCGAACGTTGTTTTGTCCATGTTGCAATGTAGCAGTTGACCGTGATATCAACGCTGCAAAAAACATACTTGCCAGAGTCATAAGAGTCGTGCCAGTCGGGGATGCATGTGAAGCAATGAAGGGGAATGTGGAAGAACCGCTAATCCTCAGAGTCGATGCATCTCAGCTGTCTTGTAAATCTACAAGATAGCAGAACTTTAAATTATGTAGCGCAAGCCAAAGCTTGCAATGGCTACAGAATCACAAGAGCTTCCAGAAATTGGCGAAATTGTAATTGCGACTGTCGCAAAGCTTACCGATCATGGAGCGTACGTAACGCTTGATGAATACAACAACTTGCAGGGATTTTTGCACGTATCTGAAATAGCACCGGGTTGGGTTCGTTCTGTTAGCAAGTTTGTCCGAGAAGGAGAAAAAAAAGTCCTTCTTGTAAAAAAGGTCAACCCGAACAGATCCGAAATCGATCTTTCACTCAAACAGGTATCCAAGGAACAGCAAAAGAAAAAGCTCCTAGAGGTAAAAAGAATCGAGAAAGGCAAAACGCTTTTGCAGGCTGTCAAAGAATCAGCATCTTTGACTGATAAGGATCTTGAAAAGCTAGAGGATGCGATTTTTTCAAAATATGATTTTATTTATGATGTGTTTTTAGATGTGGTAACAAAGGGTGTTGCAGTTATTGATGAGCTAAAACTACCAAAAAAAACCATTTTGGTAATAGAAGAGGTAAGTGCAAAGATCAAGCCCCCATCGGTGGAAATACGTGGCATTTGTGAGCTCACATGCAACAAGTCAGATGGGGTTGAGATTATCAAAAATGCCATTTTGGACTCAATCGGGGAGCATAGCTCCAACATCGAAGTAACATACATTGGTGCGCCAAAGTACAGAATTAGCGTAAAGGGTCAAGACTTTAAGACAGCAGAAAGGATGCTAAAGCCGGTTTTGGACAAAATCCAAAAGGTAATCGAAAAGAACAGTGGTGCATTTAATTTTGCAAGGGAAGAGTCAAAGAAGACCCGAGAGGGATAAAATTGAAGTTTCAGATTCGCAAGTGTCCTGACTGTAAGAAGTATACTCTAAAAGACAATTGTTCTAAGTGTAATTCCAAGACCATAACGGTTCATCCTGCCAAGTTTTCTCCTGATGACAAGTATGCCAGATACCGCATAAAGGAGAAATTCAAAGAAGATTAAGGATTGGAAATTGTTATGGTCTTAATTCTCGCACTTTCCCAATCCATTGGTTGATCGTTTAGGTTTGTCTGCAGCCCAGCAATTTGGTCTACAACATCTTGGCCTTCTATTACCTCGCCAAAGATCGTGTATTGTCCATCTAACCAAGACGCCTCACCCACCATTATGAAAAATTGCGAGCCAGCGCTATCGATGTCTTGACCACGCGCCATTGATACAACATATTTTGTGTGCTTGAGATCACTTATTTCAGCTGGTATTGAGTATCCAGGCCCACCCGAGCCCCATGTTCCTGGCGGACCAGATATGGTGTTTGGATCTCCGCTCTGGATCATAAAGTCAGGTATTATTCTGTGGAAAAGTGTTCCATCATAAAAGTTAGAGTTGGCAAGCTTGACAAAGTTTTCAACCGTCTTTGGCGCAACTTCTGGTTTTAGGTCAATTACGATATCACCAAAGGCAGTCGAGATTGTTGCAATTTGGTTTTGAATTGTCTCTGTAGTTTCTGTAGTTACAATATTTTGTTGTGGATTGTAATTCTTGTTAATCTCGTAAATTAGCACACCGTTAATTGGTCCTGAGTCCCCTCGTAGGAATCCAGAAGACCTGTAAGCTAGTTTTAGTGGGCCGTCACCGTCCTGTGGGAATTTGATATCATTTGTGTAGATAGGCGTAAAGCCAGGAACAAAGCTGTTTGACTGCTTTTGATTCACAAGATCTACGTATGCAAGTGTGCTGTATGGAATCATTTTGCCTAGCATCGTGTCATCCCAAAATTCAGCAGTTGGGCTTATGCCGTCCTGATAGAGATATTTTTGTACTGGGACGCCCGCTATTCTCATAAACCATTGTTTTTTGCTTTCATCGCCGCCTCCTTGAACAAGGTATAATGGCGGTTCTTCATTGTTAGCACGCTGAGCAGCAATGTAAATTAGCACATAATCTGCATCCATTTCCTGAAGTATTTTCCAAGATTCATCGGGTGTACTCAGAAACATTTGTGCAATTTTCTTAATTTTCGAATCTATCAAAGTCGCATTATCTGCAAGAGATTTTCTTTCTCCTAACGTGGTTATCCAATACCCATAGTCCCACCAGGACGCGACAACTGCATCTTCTGGAGTATTTTCTTTAAGCCAGGCCATTGCATCAAGCCAGTCTGTTGTTGATATGTTAAAGTTACTTCCACCATTTAGTATGGTCGGAGGAAACTGCACACTGTTTATCCAGTTTGCACCAGCTGGAACAGTCAATGGCACTATCAACAAAATTGCAATTATTACTGTGTAGGAAATTTTGAGTGATTTTGGGTGTGATTTGATAATCTTTTTCTTTTCTTGTTGGTCTTGCCTAAAAATCTCTTTTGTAATCAACGAAAGACCAACTGAACCCAATATGACAAGAGAGAGTGAAGAAAACAATTCTAATCTGACGAATGCAGAGCTTGTGTAAACTCCCAACAACCCAATAATTAAGGCAAATACGTGCATGTCACGTTTGCCAGAATCATTAAGAATATCTTTAAAGATAAGCCACACACCTATTGCACCAAATATCATAAAAACCGAATTAAACAAAAATGACTGAGATATTGTTGTAGTAGAGTGTTCAGCAACAGAGTCGACCAAAGGATCTTCTGTAGTCAAAAATGGATTTATTGCATTAAGATACCTAAAACTTGGAAGACCGAGCACATCAGCTGAAAGTATACCAATTCCTGCTACAATTATGGCTATTAGGAACAATCCACTGTTTCGTTTTTTGTGCTCCTCCTTACTTAGTTGTTGAACAAATGTGCAGGCCACAAGAAAAGCTGTAGGACCAATTAGCATAAAGCCAGTTGCATGGATAAAAATCTCAATTCCTGGCCTCTCAAGTGGTGCAAGTGATATTACCAAACCTAAAATGAATACAGGAACTGCCCATCTCAGAAAGTTAGCATCCTTTCGTACAAGTGGTAATGAAAGTATGAATAGACCCAGTGGTAGGACAAAAAATTCTGTTCCACCCCACGCTGAGAAGGCAAAACCAAGAAATATTCCCCCGCCAATCAGTTTTAGGAAAGCAACCTTGTGCGAGGATGATTTCAACCCACTCAAGAAGAGATAAACTGCCAGAAGACCATAAAACAGTCCTAGTGGTTCTGACTTGAACCAACCAATTGTGCCCCTTACAATTATGGGTAGTGAAACAGCATACAGCAACGAGGCAAACAGGCCTGCAGTTGTACCACCAATTACCCTAACTAGGGCAAAAACAACAATTGCAGTTAACGAGCCGAAAACTACTGGTAGTATGATTGTAAAGCCATATAGATCCGAGCCTCCACCAAATGCTCCATATAGTGTTGCTGCAGTTATATGCAACATAGCTTGAGATGTTGAAGCTACATCCCTGCCATGTGGGTGCCAGCTCATGTCGTCATGCCATGAGAAATATGCAGGAAGGCCGTTATCTACTATGAATTGTGTTGCCCTGTAGTTGAAAAACGGATCAAATTCGTTTAGTTGAAAACCATGCTCTGCTGGTTGTGATCGGATCATAGCAGAGACTGAAAATGACAAAGAAAGGATGCCGATTATCAGCAAGTGATGCAAACTAAATTCAAAATTGCCAATAGAAAATAGTTTTTTATTAGAAATCAATCGATTCTTTCCCAGAAAATGTGTTTAATTACTCTTTTGTGAGAATTTGTACCTGACATGATGTGACAAGTTTTTTGAAGGTATTTGCGTCCTCTTCACTTCCCACAATTGTTCCATAATGCATAGGAATAGCAAGTTTTGGCTTTATTTTTTGGACTGCGCTTGCTGCCTCGCTTGTGGTCATCACATAAGTACCACTTACAGGCACAAACAAGACGTCTGGCTCAATATCACTCATTTCTGAAATATTATCAGAGTCTCCAGTGTGGTAAAATGTGGTGTTATTTATTGTGACAATAAAACCTACTTTATTGTCTTCCTTTGGGTGAAACGGTTTTTTCGTGTCAGGATTTATTTTGTCAATGTTGTAGGCAGGTACCGTTTTTATTTTTATACCATTAATGGTTTTTTCTTGGTTTGGAAGCATGCTGAGTACTTCCTTGTTTTTTGCTTTAATTTGTCCTAGGCATTCTTTTGCTGCCACTATGACTGTATTATCATTGGTTACTTTTTTGAGATCATCATTACTTAGGTGATCAAAGTGATTATGAGATACTAGGATAATGTCTGCTGAAATCTTTTTGTTCAGCTGGTATGGATCAAAACAAACTGTTAGGTTGTTGTGTGTCAATGTAAATGTATCATGTCCATGCCATCTGATTTGAACACCGTTGTATTCAATCATGTTTTCTTACACTCTGCAAAACAAGTTAAACCTTACTGGATTCAAGTATTATTTTGTTGTTTGCCACAGAAATGACAGAGCCTCCTTCTTTTTTTATTGCATCTTTTAATTCCCTATCCATTGTTGCAACAATTCCACCGTGTTTTTTGACATATGAAACAACCACATCATCTGCAAAGCTTCCACCTAGCTTAATTATTTTGTATGATTTTATAAAATCCAAAGTTGCAAGTGCGACAGTTTTTTTGTCGTCAAACTCTGATAGTTTGGTTAGCTCAGTTATTACAGTGTCTGGAACGACAAATTGGACTCGCCCTATCTCAACTTCAAGTGAGGAGAGATTTTTGATCCTATTGGTTGCCAGATGAATAAGAAAACTTGTGTCGCATACTATCTCAACCAATTACACCTGCTCCAATCAGTCTCCATCTTTCCTCAATTTTTCTGCTTATGGCAACATTACTGTTCTCAAATAGGCACACTGGTCTTTTGAATTGCACCTCGATTTTTCCGGCCTTGGCTTTGCTTACCTTTGCAAGAACGGGGGCAGTTCCAATGTTAAGCCTTAGTGATTCTCCCATCTGAATTGGAATTACTTTGACATCATTTATTGTCCCAACAGCAGAATCAAACAGATTTACCTCTAGTTGTGCAGTAATAGAATTTTCTGGAAGCGTTTCTGGCTTGCCAATAACTGAGCCGACAAAAGAGTCGCTTCGTGTCAACGAAGGATCAAGCTTTGTTCCAATTGCAACGAGGCCCCCAGGCTTGACGTTATCTACAATTCCAGCTGCAGTTCCCAGTGAAACGATTTGTGTGCGTATTGGATCATAGTTGTTTTTCTTGCTGTTTAGAATTCCCGGTTTTATTTCGATCTCATCGCCTATTGAAAATGTCCCCTGTGTGAGGCTTCCTCCAATCACCCCACCTTTGATGTTCTTGATTTTTGTGCCAGGCTTGTTGACATCAAATGATCTTAGAACGTGCATTACTGGTTCTTTTGATTCCATTCTTTTTGGGGTTGGAATCGTTTCCTCGATGGCACCAATTAATGCGTCAATGTTTAGTCTTGATTGCGCAGAGATTGGAATTATTGGGGCCTTGGCAGACTTGGTGCCCTTGACAAATTTGACAATATCAGAATAATTGGCCATGGCATCCTTGTAGGATACCAAATCGACCTTGTTTTGAATAATTACAATTTGCTGTATTCCTAGGATTTGAAGTGCCAAAAGGTGTTCTTTTGTTTGCGGTTGGGGAACCTTTTGGTTTGCGGCAACAAGCAATAATGCACCATCCATTAAGGCAGCTCCAGAAAGCATGTTTGCCATCAGGCTTTCGTGACCGGGGCTGTCCACAAAACTGACAACTCGAGACAGCTCGCTCTCCTTGCCACAGTTAGGGCATTTTGGTGTGGTTGAATATCCAAGTGGAGACTCACAGTTTTTGCATTTGTAAAAGGCAGCATCAGAGTACCCAACTCGAATCGTGATTCCTCGCTTTAGTTCCTGGCTGTGAACGCTAGTCCACTGGCCGGTAAGTGCTTGAATCAAAGTGGTTTTGCCGTGGTCTACGTGTCCTGCAGTCCCGATATTCACACATGGTTGGTAACCATATTTTTTCACATACCAATCCGGTAAAGTGTCGCGCCAGTGCATCGATAAATCTCAAAAAGTCTGCTATGTTAAGCTATGCTTTGTTTTCCGCTGGAGCTTCTTCTATTTTGAGCTCACCATCATATGAACAGTTAATCTGGTAGATTTCTTCTGAAATTGTATTTCCTCGGATGAGTCGTCTTCGTCGTTGTCCTTTTTCTATGTTTTGCAATCCTACTCCCTTTGAAAGCAATACAGGCTTTCGCGCGGAGCCATAGATATCAGAACGCATTGGCATTCCAGACTTGTCGCTTCCTCCAGTGATTTTGATCTTGCCTGCAAGACCAACTACTGCTGCATCAAGCTCGTTTCCTATGTGAAGGCCAATAAGTGAATTTGCTTCTCTGTCCTTTAGTTCCTTTGATAGGGATTTTCCTTTTTTGTCAGATAATGTCAGCTTAAAGTTAGCCAAGTATTGCTCAAGAAATTTGGGCAACTAATTAATCTTTGGACAAAATCTTTAACCTAGGTTTGCGTAATTTACTGCAAATGAAAGAAGACGTTACCTGTCCGCGCTGTAATAAAAAAATGGTTGACATGCAAGCGTGTCATATGATATGTAGTAATTGTGGGGCTCATCTTGACTGCTCAGACAAGGGTTCTTTTTGGTGACTAGAATCCTGGCCTTTTTGGAATGTAGTCGGATGCCATGTTTATGGCCTTGTCCTTCATGATTTCAAGGTAGTTTTCATAGTCGGTCTCAAAGTTGCAGTGAGGGCATTTTACAGATTTCATATCATCGTCTAGGACTGCTACTCCTTCACACTCGGGGCACTTAGCATCCATGTTTCTATATCTTCTCGAAACTATATAATACTAATTTGAAAAATTTGATTTGCGCGGAGTTAGTCCAGCCTGGCAGGACGTCAGATTTATGGTGAATTTAGTTTTTCTTTTGTGAAAGTTTGCTAGTTATTCACAACTGTTTGGTATTGCTTAATAGATCATTGATATTTTGGATATTATTCAATAATAACAGATGAAAAGATTTGACGAATTTCACATATCGGAGATTATTGAATATAACAAAATAGAATGTTCCAGAAGAAATGAATCGTTTAATGTAAAATCATAATCATTACTTGAAATAATCGATAAAGTTAATCAATTATCAGATATTTCGGATGATAAAGAACGAATCTTAAAACAGGCATCCACATTTCTGGGACTGATCGTATTTGAACAACCATTTAGCAATGCCAACAAATCAACTGCTGCTGCGGTAATAATTGATTTTCTTCATTCAAATGGTTTTGATTTGGATATTAAAGATGTCAGAAAACAATCTGAATTCTTGGATATTTTAGAAAAAATTATGTATCTGTTTGAAAACGAGTCACAAAAAGGAGTTCTTATGATAAGAGAATTCCTTGAAAAACACATGAAAGAGCTACATTGATTCTAGTTTTTTGAATAGTTCTGGATTTGCCTTTCGGATTTTAAGCAGTCTATCCAAGTATTCCTTTTTCTTTTGTTTGGATTCTGTTTTTACTGCCATGGTTATGAATAAAAGATCCAATCGTAAAAAGGTTTGTAATTACTGATTGTATAATGATAATCCTGATTACTAGAAATAGTAATTATCTTATTGAGCAATATGCGGAGTTAGTCCAGCCTGGCAGGACGTCAGCTTCCCAAGCTGAAGGTCGCGGGTTCAATTCCCGCACTCCGCACCTACAGTTCTTTTATGGCCTGCAAAATGTTTTGTTTGTCTTTTGCGTTTGGTGCAAACTTTAAATAATTTTCAAAGTCCTGCTTTGCTTCCTTGTTTTTCTTTAGCTCCAATAACGCAATGCCACGGTTTTTGTAGATCGGGCCAAATCGAGTCGAGTTGATATCAATCGCTTGTGTGTAGTATGAAATTGCTTTTTCGTATTGTTTTATTTTTAGATAATGGTTCCCCAGACCTCGGTATGCCAAAAAGCATTTTTTGTTGTGCTCAATGCTCTGCTCATAAAATTTGACACAGTCTGGAGAATTTTTCTCATTATATATTCCGCCGATAAGACATAATGCAGTCGAGTTTGTTTTATCAAGACTTATGGCGTCATTTAGTGCATTGATTGCCTCATCAGTCTTGCTTTGGAGGTTCAATTTTTCTGAAACAAAGCAAAGCCGGTTGGATTTTTCTTTTGATCTGTTATCAACTCTTATGGTAGAAATAATATCAGTAGGAGCAACGAGTATGAGAAGCCTTCCGTCTTCCTCCCAAAGACTGTCAAGCTGTTTTTCTGGTATGACTCCTATCTGGTCTGGCTGCGGCATGTAGTGGATGATTGATTTTTCTTTTTCATCATATCCTGAGATGACAGATGCATGCTGGACTATTTCAAAGAGGCCAGGTAAAATCACGATTGGCGGTATCCCCATGTCGATTATTTTTTTGAGCTCAGAAAGCGACGAGTGAAGAATCAGGCTTCCAAGGCCGTGTCGCTCGGCAAGCTCGATTCCCTCAATGAGAATACTTCCACGAACATTTGGGTATTTTTTTGCAATCTCTGTTGCCTCTGCAACCGGCAGATTGACATCCCAGTATTTTGAAACAGCGCTGACTGCCAATGGCAGACAGATGTTTTCTTCTGTTACTGGAGGGAGTAAAAGTTCGTGTTCGCTCATAAAATGACATTGTGAATTTGGTATTAAAACCAATCAGAGTTTAGTAAATTTCTCAATTATGGATAAACCATCTTTTGACATTTCTGGATGAAATTGTGTTCCAAATATGTTAGAATTTTGATATTGTATTATTTCGTAGTTGCAAGTATCAGATTTTGCAAGCTGAGTCAATGACTTTCCCGGCTGTGAGATCTCGTAGCTATGGCTCTGGTATGCCTGTATTGTTCCAGAGCAGAGGGGGTTTTCGGCCACCACAGTTACGCAATTAGTTCCCTTCTGTGTTGTTGGCATTCTCCGTATGGTACCTCCAACTGTTAGGGCCAAGATTTCAGTGCCATAACATATTCCAAGCAATAGTTTTTTTTCTAAGATTGAATGTGTGATTATTTTTGAATTAACTGCGTTCATTTCTTTGTTGTTTTGTCTCCTACCAGACAAGATGAATGATTGAAATTTACCCAGTTCTGATAACATGACTTTGTCAAACGGTAAAATTACAAAGTTAGTATTCTTTCTGTCCACAAGGAACTGGACAATGTTTTTTGTAAAAACCGATCCGTTGTCAACCACTAGCAACATGACAGGTATTCACACATACTTCTTTTATTTGTGCTCCAGTTGAATTGCTATTCAATAACGATTGATTTGGCTTGAAATTTTTATAGAACGATAGGTAATAACATTGGTGTTGATTCAAAGAATAGCATTCCCATTAGTGGTAGGTTTTCTTGTTAACTTTGGTTCTGTTCAGTTGTCATCTGCGGATCTGATTATTCTTGGGAAAGGACATGCGCCAATTTATGTTTCGGATAAAGATGCTGGAGACTTTGATTTTAACAATGACGGTCTGATAGATTATTACGTAAAGGCCCATTTTACAGGGAATTCAAACCAACAATACAAGGTTGATTACAAAATTGTAGACGAGTGCGTCGATGGCAGTACTTATGAAGACGCTAAAATGAAGCTAGGATTTTCCAGTACTGATTTTTTCCCCCAAGATCGAACTTGGTTTACCAATTTTGATGCATGGACACCGTGGTTTAAGGCAGCAAAAAATGATGACAACAAAAAAATTGATCTTGTTTCTTTGCCAAAGGGGAAACTCCCAATTCCATTTCCTACCAGCGGTGATGATGTCATAACTAGCAATGTAGGCGACAAAAAAGGATCGTTTACACATAAAGATAGCATTTCAGAGCTAGATGATCAAGCGGGGTGGGAGGGCTCGATTTTTTTCAAAGGCCCACCAGGGGAATACCGTATGTGGACAATTCATCCAGCTGGTGGAATATCTGGTTGTGATACGCTAGCAGCATTTGGAATTCCAATAATTATCAAGCCGTAACTAGAACTGTATTGTTTATTTGCCCACTTCGATTGATACATAGTGAAGCTCGGGTATGCCGTCCACTATGGTTATAGTTCCAATATTTACTGTCTGATCTTCTTCCCACAAGAGCACACGCTTTGTCTGAGGCATGACAAAGTCATCTATGAATTTGTTTAGTAGCTCATTTGTCGCATCAACGTCAGACTGGCTGAACAGTGAGATCTCTCCCTCTTTAAACGAAATTGGAATTTGAAGGGATGTCGGCGTTACAATCTCAATATCGTTTTCTTCAAACACTGTTTTTATCTGCTGGATTCTGGCGGTTTTGTCAAATCCGACTTGGCCTGTTGGTGTTGTCGCAGGAGCAACTACACCTGCTAGTTCGCGCAAATATGCCTCAAAGGCCTGATGCTGGGTGTTTCCAAGGCCAACGTAATATTCGCCGTTAAATGCGGCACCCACTGCTGCAATCGTACCCAATTGAGCCACCACACCACCACCAGACCCTGCAGTGTAAACTGGAATAAAGTAGACATCATGATTACCAACCCTGTACAAAATGTTATCACCAATACGTGGTGTCCTCAAAAGCGTCTTTAGCTGCGCAAAGTCACTATCCTTGTCCAATGCCTCACGTACTGCAGTCGGACCAATTAATTTAGTAGTTGAGTTCAGTGGAACTTCGTAGAATTGCATTTGTCCAAGTGTAGGTAGATCATTTTCTACAATCATGTAGCCTGAGAGGTTCTTGCCTTGAGAGCCCCTAAGCTCGAGCGATAACAATCCCAAAAACTTGGTACTATCAAATCCCGGCGGTTTTGCCTCAATATAATACGCCTCAAGACTAGCCGGAATTTCATAAAACTCGTTTGCTTGGATGAATGTTTCAACGTCAGTTACATGATAAATGTTAAACATCTCTGTCTTCCATGTGAAAAGCTCCTCTGGATATCTGATCTGTTCGTTCAACCAAGGAGGTAACGGCTCGAATTTATCCCCATACTGACTTTCCAATATTTTTGTAAAATAGCTGTCGCCGTACTTGAGTAGAGTTATGTCCCCATCATAAGTATCAATTAATGCAAATCCTACAAGGCGCAGGTATGGGTTGCCCATAGCCCATGGAACAGAATGCGTGTCAAATCCAATGATTAATGGAACCAGCCAATAGGTATTTTGTCCATCAGTTACTGGAAGAACATCTAGTTTTTGGCCAAACAAATTGTACAGAAAGTATGGATAAAGCAATTCCATTCTATCGTGTATATCCTTGTATCTCAGCGTATGGATTGGCGTTGTTGGATATGATAAAAGAAAGTTAGGCTCAAAGATCCAGCTCAGAGGAGGTGAGATTTGAACGCCTCCACTTCCTGAGTAAAAAGCGTTGTTTAGTTCTGCACTCGTACTACCTCGGGTTGTCGGATAGGCAGACCATGTTTGCTCAAAGAGTCCGCTCTCTCCATAATAAATTGCCCTCTGGGAAAAAAGATTACTGCTATCTATTGTCTGTCCCGTAGTTGCATCAAGTGTGAGAAACCCATTTGGGACATGAGTATACACCAAGTGTTCGTTGTACCAACGATTTTCCAGACTCACAGATGACGGTAAAACCGGTTTCATAGACACAGTCCAATACAAAGTGCTGTTGAATCTCAGAATGTCATTGTCCTGAAACTCGATATATGGTATCAGGCCGATTTCTGGCTTTAATTTTGCAGACGCTGCCTCCCAGTCCCATATTCGTATCGAGTCCAACACGTCATTATTTTGTTGCATGAAACTTCTGATGTTGTTTGGAGAAATAGATGATAGTTTAACTTCGTTTGTAGTAGTTTTGATCTTGTCTAGCTCTCCCAGATATCTGTTAACCTCGATTTGTTGTAGTGTGTATGGGCCAAGATATTCCAGTTTACGGGTGTCTGCAATGCTGTTGTTTACTGCCATAACAGAGCCAGCTATGATTCCAATTGCAATTAAGGTAAAGACTCGAATGTAGATGTCTCGTTTTATTGGATGTGTCAGAATTTTGGATCTAAACTTGTCAAGGATTGAAAATGCGATGAGTGCAAATCCTGCAGCAAGCGTTCCACCAATCACATACCGCGTGTTGTAATCAATTTGCTCTGTGAAAAACATGTTGATTCCAGCCCAAATTACACCGATTCCAATTATTGCCTCAATTGTGGAAATGTAGTTTAGGAACTTTGGTTTTCCTTGTGAAGAATCAGAGATGTACGAGGTAATCACTTTGACGATATAATGCAGACCAACATAGATTGCCAGTCTTAATCCAATGACACCAAGCAGAGGAGGCACAAGTATGGTAAGTGCTGGGACAAGTGAGATTACAGTTTGAGCAGCATCTGTAGAAAGCGGCGTGTTAAATGGTAATGTAAATAGAGCTGGCAGGTTGTCGATGCCCAAGTCATTACCCTCAAGCATGTAAACAAATGCAACGCCAAACATAATGTTAACAAAGAATGCTCCAAAGAGGAAGACCTTGGTTATCTGCCATATAACAAAGTGAGGAACACTAAGTTTGTAGTCCCTAAAGCTTGGAATGTTTTTTGAGACTGGATCGTGTATAGCCCTGTTCAAAAACGTGATTGCCACATGGATAGAATACCAAAGAATAGAGGAGCGGTTCTTTATGTCTACATTGATAAGAGCAATTGCAGAAAGAACAACGGCTGAGACTAAAGAATAGTAGAGCGGTTTTGTGAATTGTTCTTCAAATTCGGTCATATTCATTGACAATATGACGCCTTGGTTTCCGACTATTGTCAGAACTATGATTCCTATAACTGCGATTATGCCTAGACGTATGTACTTACCAGCATCTGGTTGCGGTGCATTTGTTTCAGAAGATGAGCTATACAAAATCAAAGTTGCTCCTTTATGGACAAATTAATGTCTTAGGGTCTTGATCGAGGCAAGATTTCTATACTACGGTAGCACAGCCTTTGCAGATCATATAAACTGCGGCATATTTTGGAATGGTAATTTGTTCTTTTTTGTATGGGCCAAATTTTTTACTTTTTAGTCGAAATTCCACTGGACAGTCTGCTAACACAGTAACATTGTCGTCGTCTATGAAGCATGCATCATTGACTGGATTAAATTTTGAAATATCCTCGCACAGAGTTTTTACAAGACTACTTTTGCTGTTTATCGTACCGCCCAATCTGAATATTCTATGCACATCGATTGTTACATTTGGGTCGATCTGCACCCCAATTTGCCTTTGAATCTCCTCTATCTTCTTTTTAAATGTCATATAGCCTTCTGAGATGATTTGTTTTGATGCCTTTGCCTTGTTTGATTTTGAGCCAAAGATCTGCTTTGATACCCGGCCAAGCCAGCCCTTATCATCTGGTTCGGCAAATGTAGATTTTGCAAAATTAGATAGTTTTGCGCCAAAGGTCTCTGGCATGGCTCCTTTGAACATTAGATAATCTACCAATTCTGCTCTTTCCTTTGATTCTAGATGTTCATAACTTGAATTTGGAATATGTACGTGAAAGCCCTCATTCCCAGAAAAATAAACTAGAATGTCTTTGTTTTTTATTCCCAGGTCAGATTCTAAAATGCTGACCAGTTTTTTTACCTCGTTTTTTGCAGCCAAAATACAATCTTTGCACAAGACAGACACCGTATCAAATTTGGTGGAATTGCATTGTGGGCATGGTTCTTGGTTTGTAAAAACAGTTGTACAGTTCGAGCATTTTTTACAGGTATGGTTAATTCTGCAAGGAAGGCTAAGATCCTTTGCGTCTATGTCAAATATGAGATCGGCTTTTTGCCAGTCTTTTTCTGCCATTGGGAGATTTGGAAAGGAATAGCACGCATTTGAACAATAAACGTCTGAAGGAACCTGCATCATCAATAGTAGACGTAGCTCCTTGTCTGATTTTAAAGAGATGTGTCTGTTCATGCCAGAATTGAATTTCTGATATCCGAACTCTCGCTGTTCTGGATTTGGTGGGGTGCGAATCAGATCAAAGTGATCAAAATAATATTTTTTGAAGGATTCTTCTACTAGCTTTATTTCTTTTTCAAGCATTTGTTATTTTTTTCCTTCCAAATTGTAATGGATTGATGATGTTGTCGCATTCTGGTATAGCATAACAAAGATTTTCACTTTTCAGTTTATCGCATGAAGGACAGGAATACTTGGTTCCACTGCCAAAGTTTCCAGCCAAATGTTTTAGCTGGTACAGCGTTATCTTTTCATTATAGTCAGGAGCGTTTTTGAACAACGGCGCAATGTCTTCAATTGTTTGACCTTTGTTCAGAAGATACGTTGCAAGCATGAATCGTCCTGAGTGTGGCAGATTTTCTCCCTTGCTGAGTACCTCGATTGCGTGCTTGATGCAGGGTGGATATTCCGTTGTCTCTACGAATTGCATAGAGAACTTTTTTGCCAAGTTGACTAGATCATTTATTGGTTTTTTAAATGAGTTAGGTACTAGTGGAATGCTTACAGACTGGATTTTTGAGCTGATAAAGTTATCAAGCTCTTTTCTAATCAATCTTACTGTTTCGTGTGCCGAAAGAAAGACGTTTCCGTTGTCCACTAGTCTATTTACTAGCTTCCATTCTTTCTCATGGAAATGAGCTGCATGTTTTAGATAATCTGGAACTGGAATGACGAAATAATCATCATGTTTGTGAATCTCCATTGCAAAAAGGTCTCTTATTATTTTAATAGCAAGTTGCTCGTTTGTCTTATTGTTAATATCGGCAAGGTCTTTTTCAAGAAATTTTTCTGCCCGTCTTGCTTCTGCCAAAGAAAATCGCTTAATCAGTGTGTTCATGCCACTCTGTTTTAGCAAAATTACAGCCACAAGAAAGGAAAATACTTCAACATCCAGGTTTTTTATGCTAAAATCGGAATTGAAGATCTTACCGTTTGCTGCAATCTCTATTCTAGAAAATGCCAGCTCAATTATTGGTCTGAGGTCTCCATCTTTGTCAAATTGTTCTAGTGTGAACCCTTTTTCTCTTAGATAGTTTCCTGCCTCTGTCAAAAACGGATATTTTGCTATCTCTTCAGTTCCCAGCTTTAACACATATGTTATGATTTGATTTGACATTAAAAATTTGAGTTTTATTCAATATGTGTTTAAATTATCTATATGTAACCGATCTGTATGCGGGTGGGTCTTCACGTGTCGATCTCAGGATCGCTTGCTGTCGCAGTCGACAACGCAGTAGAACGTAAATGTACCGCCTTTCAGATTTTTACTCGTAGTCCTCGTATGTGGGTTGCAAAAGACATATCCGAAAAGGACGCATCTATTTTTAGAGAGAAGCTTGCTTCAAGCAAAATAGACAGGCTTGCAACTGTAGCCCACATGCCATATCTACCAAATCTTGCATCACCAAATGCAGATACGCATGCAAAATCTGTAGATGTTCTTATCAAAGAAGTAAAACGATGTTCGCAGCTTGGCATTCCATATCTTGTAGCACATTTGGGTAGCCATATGGGAGAGGGAAACGAAAAGGGAATCAAGCAGCTTGTCAGTGCATTTTCCAAAGTAGCAAGTATCAAAAGCGATGTGATGATTTTGCTTGAAAATACTGCGGGACAGAAAAATTCAGTTGGATCTGAATTTGATCAATGGGCAGAGATCTTTTTTAAGCTAAAACCAAAGGAGAGGTTTGGTGTGTGCTTTGATACCTGTCATGCCTTTGCATATGGGTATGATTTAAGAACAGAAAAAAACGTTGCTGATACATTCAAAAAATTTGAAGATGCGGTAGGATTTGAACATCTAAAGATTTTGCACCTAAATGATTCAAAAGGCGAGATTGGTTCAAACCTAGATAGACATGAGCATATTGGTCTTGGTAAAATTGGCGAAAAAGGCATGAGTGCAATAGTAAGGCTTGCCAACAAAAAAGATATTCCTATAATTTTAGAAACGCCTATCGATAACACTCGAGATGACTTTGGCAATATCAAAAAGGTAAAAGAGCTTGCATAGTTTGGAATTTATTCTCAATGTTTGGTGAGATTTGTATTGAATTATGACAATATAATGCAGCTTGCACTTGAACGTGGATTTTACTTTCCCAGCTGCGAAATTTACTCGGATGCACAGGCAGGGTTTTGGGAATATGGTCCATCTGGTGTAAGCATGAAAACCAAGTTTATCGAGTTGTGGCGCCGCGAGCTTGTTCGCCGTGACGGAATGCTTGAAATTGACGGCTCACAGATAATGTCGCAGTCTGTTTTTGAAGCCTCTGGCCATTTGGCAAGCTTTGCAGATCCAATAGTTAGATGCAAACAGTGTGGTTTGAACTTTAGGGCAGACAAGCTTATCTTTGAGCAAACTAAAATCGAGATTCCAGAAAGTGCAGATCTTGTTGATTTTGACAAAGTAATAATGGAAAAAAATATTTGCTGTTTAAAATGTAAAGGAATGTTTGAAAAGGCACGCAAATTCAACATGATGTTCAAAGTAGAAATCGGGCCAGAAGCAGAACCAGCCTATCTGAGACCTGAGACTTGCCAGTCCATTTTTGTTGATTTTCCAAGACTATTCAAAACAATGCGTGGTAAGCTGCCACTTGGAATTGCACAAATTGGGAAAAGCTTCCGAAATGAGATATCGCCAAGACAGAGTCTTTTACGGCTACGAGAATTTTACCAAGCAGAAATCGAGGTTTTTTGTAATCCAAACAAACTAAATGATTTGGAAAGATTTGTGGAAATTCAAGAGACATCTATTCGACTCTGGATAAATAATGAGTTAAAGGCAATGAGCTGTAAAGATGCAGTCAATTCTGGTATCCTGCCAAACAAGTTTGTGGCATATTATCTCGGTCTTCTGACAGAATTTTATGAAAAAACCGGCATAGATATGACAAAAAGCAGATTCCGACGACTGGGAGAAAGAGAAAAAGCATTCTATGCTACAGTTGCTTTTGATTTTGAGGTTCAAACAACAATAGGATGGCTTGAGCTAGTAGCATGTAATTATAGAGCTGATTATGACCTCTCAAGCCACGCAAACAAAAGCAAAGAAAAATTTGAAGTGTTAGATGATGAGCAGAAAGTGCTGCCGCACGTATTTGAAATATCGATGGGGATAGATAGAAGTTTGTACACAATTTTAGAACATGGTCTAAAAGAGGACAAGCAAAACGATAGAATCGTTCTTTCTATCAAGCCGTATTTGGCACCAGTCCATGTGGGAGTTTTATCACTAGTCAAAAAGGATGGCCTAAAGGAAAAAACCGATGAGATTTACCTCAAAATAAAGAGAAAACATGATGCATTTTTGGATCATTCTGGTGCCATAGGAAGAAGATATCGAAGACTAGATGAGGTTGGCGCCCCCTTTGCCATTACTATAGATCATCAAACACTACAAGATGACACGGTAACACTAAGACACCGCGATTCAATGCAACAAGATAGAATCAAGGTTTCCGAACTTGAGTCAGTCTTGTCAAAAGTTAGTGCTTTTCCGTAGTTGTGCTAAGTTCCGAAATTAAATTATTTACTTGTCTTTATCCTTCTTGTCTTTATCGTTGTCATCATCATCGTCATCTTCTGATTCTCCTTCATCGTCGTCATTTTCCTCTTGTTCTTCTTTCATCTTCTTGTCTTCTACTTCACAGTTGAGGATTGTGTTATTTCCTTGAGCACCATTACATTTGTCATTTCCTGCGCCACCGTCAATGTCGTCATCTCCTTGACCACCATGTATGATATCGTCTCCATCATTTCCATTTAGAATATCATTCCCTTGTCTTCCAAAGATTTTGTCATTTCCTGCGCCACCACTTACTGTGTCATCTCCTTGACCACCATGTATGATATCGTTTCCATCATTTCCATTTAGAATATCATTCCCTTGTCTTCCAAAGATTTTGTCATTTCCTGCGCCACCACTTACTGTGTCGTTACCATTTCCTGCACCAAGCCAATCATCACCATCTCCTCCCGTTACAACGTCATTGTCTTGGTTTGCGTGAACTCTGTCGTTTCCTGCGCCAGCATCAATTGTGTCATTGCCCTTGCCACCATAGATCCTGTCGTCTCCGTTACCACCAAATAATGCATCATCTCCTTTTTGTCCATGAATTCTGTCGTCTCCGTTACCACCAATAACTGTGTCATCACCATCTCCTCCATGTATTTTGTCGTTTCCTGCTCCACCAACAATACAATCATTACCTTTCTTGCCTTGTATTTTATCATCTCCGCCATTGCCAATTATTAGGTCGTCATCGTTTGTTCCCTTGAGTTTGTTGTCACCGTCATCTCCTATTATGATATTGTATGATTCTACTGGCAGAGGACATGTTGCGTCAATTAATGCAATTGCAGTTACCGTTGCAGTGTCAGTACTACCAGCGATGTTAGTTATGATGTATGTGAAGTGATCAATTCCCTCAAAACCGATGTTTGGTGTGTAAACAAGTGATGTGCCTACTAGAGCAACTGAACCATGCATTCCTTGTGTAAATGCAAATATCGAGAATTGTCCAACGTCGTTGTTTGTGACAGGTATTGAGTTAGGACCTTGTGTTGCAAAGACAGAGTCATCCACTGCATCAATTAGATCACACTGTGGCGGTGTGATTGGAGTGAATTCTATATTTGTTGTTACTCCAAGGCTTGATTGGGAGGTATGTCTTTCTGCAAAGAATAGATCAAAGTTATAGGTTTGTCCGGCAACCAAACCAAGTAATGGATCGTCAAGATTTATTGTTCCAGTTCTTGGAGGTAATACGCCGCCTTGATCTAATGCAAGTCTATTGTCTATAAAGACCCAAATGTCATCATCACCAGTTAGCGTAATTGTCTGTCCTGGTTGGTAGGTAAAGGTTGCATGCACTTCATATGTAAAGTGATAGTTATGTAACTTTCCTTCATTTCCAAACAACTGCCCATCAATTGGGAAGAATGTAGAATCTGAAAATGAGTAAATAAAATCATCATCTCTTGTCAGAGTTATGTCATAGGTTGTACACTGGTTTACTGAATTGACGTGGTTGTACCATTGATTAAAGTTGACAATTCCTGTTGTAGTGACCGTGGTTGGATTTCCGTTGTAAAGTGGGTTTTTATCAATACCAAGTGTGTTTTTTACGATTCCGTCATCATCTGATATCACGTATTCAAAGTCAGGGTGTGAGATCTTGAAATCACGTATGATTCCAGAAAGTGCTACATTAGCTGATGGCACACTTATGGTAAATGTAATCAGAGTTGATGGTGGCGAGATGTGGCCAAGTGTGTCTTCTGCAGTAGCTGACACTGTGTGTGAACCATTACTCAATTCAGGACTTGTGACAGACCAACTACCTGATGAGTTGGCAGTTGTGGTAAGCACGATTGTTCCATCAATTGTAACTGTAACTGTAGAATCGGCTTCTGCTGTTCCAGAGATGAGTGGTGTGTTATCTGTAGTTGTTGAACCATCAGTTGGACTTGTAATGATGGGTGTAGGTGTGCTTGTATCGGCTATCCAAGTTTGTGACGCTGGTGTTGGGTCTGTATTTCCTGCCTCATCAGTTGCTCTGACCTCAAAGGTATGATTTCCATCACCAAGACCTGAATATGTAACTGGGCTTGTACAGGATTGGAATGGTGAACTATCAAGGCTGCATTCAAATGTGCTATTGCTTTCATCTGATTCAAAGTCAAATGCAGCTGAGCTGGAATCAACAGTTCCCGTTGGTCCAGATGTGATTGTGGTTTCTGGCGGAATGGAGTCTATAGTAAATGATATGATATTTGATGGTCCTGACTGATTGTTAAAAAGATCTGTTGCAGTTGCTGTTGCACTGTGACCCCCCTCAGATAATGCTGGGCTTGCGACAGACCAAGTACCTAATGGTCCTGCAGTCGTAGTTACTTCAATTGTTCCATCAATGGTTATTGTTACTGTGCTTAATGGCTCTGCGGTACCTTCTATTAACGGCGTATTATCATTTATCAATCCTGTTGGACTATTAATGATGGGTGAGTTTGGAGCAGTTGTATCAATTATTGAAATTAAAAAGGAATCAGTACTTGAATTCCCAAAGTCATCTGTTGCTGTACAGTTTACGGTGGTTACACCAATAGGGAAGGTTTGGCCTGAAGCTGGAATGCATAACGGACTTACGCTTGGATCCCCATTATCTGTTGCAGATACAGTGTACGTAACAACGTTTCCTAGTGGACCTAGTGCTTCTTGTGTTATATTGGCTGGAACAGAAATAATTGGCGGTGTTGTGTCAGTAATTATTACTAAAAATTTCTCTATAGTAATGTTTCCTCCACTGTCTGTTGCTGTACAGGTTATAGTGTGTGTACCAACGATAAATGACGAGCCAGATGAAGGTACACAAATTACAGAAACTGGGCCATCTTCAGGATCATTTGCTGTCACAACATAGGTGACGCTGGTACCAGCTGGATTAACGGCTTCCACCGAAATATTACCTGGTGTTGTGATCACTGGGGGTAAATCTTCTGAACAATCAACTGTAGTTGAACCAGAGCCACTTATAGTACCAGATCCACTTATACCGTCACAATCAAGAATTATCTCGCCGTTATTAACTATCGAACCATCGTTTGTAAATGAGCCACCTCCATCTGTTAATGTAGCGCCTGATGCAATTGTGATTGTTCCGTCAGAAAAATTAATGAATATGCCATAATTGTTTATAGCTTCAAAGTTGTTTATTTCACCATGATTATGTGTTGTGCCCTGATCATTGTTATCAAAAGAACCATTTTCATTATTGTTAAAAATGCCAGAAGATGTTATGGTCATAAAACCATCAACCTCAAAACCTGCATAGTTATCTATAGTACCAGAATTGGTAAACGTTCCAAATTCAGATACACTTAGCTGACCATTATTTTCTATATAACCGGAATTATCAAAACTTTGCTCTATTGCTAGTATTGTTCCATCATTAAGCGTGAGCGAGCCAGCGATAACTACGTTGATGTCAACTACAACTTCAGCATCTTCTATAGTTATGTCGTCTCCGCTTTGTGGGACTTCATCATTATCCCAATTGTCTGGGTCAGACCAACTAGAACCATCTCCCCCGCCATCCCAGCTTACGTCATCAGCAAAGACATTTTGTGTCAAAAAAGAGAGTCCAATTACCAATAATGCCAAAAAGAGAATGGTTTTCATTAGAGCTTCCTCACAACCACCTTTTATTTAATTTCCCCAATACCATCCCAAGATTGGAAATGATACTTGCTACCACGCTCATTGTAGTGGCATGAAATTCAATGACATATATGTAGATTGGAAGTTTGCCTTTATTTTTTGTTCCAAAGTGGAAATTAATCGGAGGTTACCGTAGTAAGTTTAGTGTATGTGGCCCTATATTTCATTTTGAGTACAACGTCTGCCAATGCTTGTGCCTCTGGAATTATACCTTGGTCTGATTCTAACATTATGCTCCAAGTTCCAACAATTGGATCAATTGAGGTAATTGAGAATCTTTCAAGTGGATTGTCTTGTCCTGAGTATCTTACTCGGAAAATTTGTCCATCAATTTCTACACTAGCTGTGTTTCCTCTGTTTCCTGCCGTAGAGCTTTTGATGAGGCAAGAATCTGATTTGCCGATAACACAGGTTCCATCTGGGGCTATCACCCTATAATGAGCTGCTGGATTAACATCTGATGAATATAGTAATCCTACTCTTGCTACTGTTTCTCCCTCGGCTACAACTGAGCTTGTTATAATAGGTTCAAATATTGAGTAAATCTTTGTGCCTTGGAATGTTCTAAGCATTGTCTGTGCAGTGTCAATTGGAGTATCATACATGTTTAGTCGTGTACTTACTGGATATCTTGAATCAGCTCCTAGTTCTGGTATGTCCCACTCTAGGTTGACCACCGACTGGCCAAGATTGAATAGTTGCTCTGGTGAGGTGTATACTTCCGTACCGTTAACAAGTAACGACACTGAACCAAAGAATGGTTTTTCACCCTTGTTGTACACATATGCTGTCGGGCTGTATGTTGTTCCTTCTGCTTTGCTTGGGGGCGAATCAAGCTCCATTCTTGCATCTAGCTTGTATGTTGGTCTAACACCAAGTGCATATCTTTCTGAGCTTTGTATCTTTTCTTCATTATTTACTACATGAACCCAGTACACTATTGCAGGTGCCTGCAGAAATGATGTCGGTAGCTCAGTTGATACCACATAGGCGTTTGTGATGTTTTGTAGTGGCATAACATCCATCTTCACTGCAGCATAGTTGCTATAGTTACCTCCCATAATGTTCACTCTGAGCTCTGCACGTCTTATGCTAGATAGACTGTCAACTATTGCAGATATCTTGACTTTGGAATCATTCTCAACAAAGTGATTTATCTCAGTTGCCCTAATAGGATTGTTACCGTTTACTTGGAATTTGATATCAAATATGTTCGGTCTGCCTATCTCTGGGGTCGGCTCAGAGATTCCTGCCTTCTCAAGGTCCGTCATTGGGTTTGCGATTATTGTCTTTCTGCAATCGTCGCCCAAGTTGACAGTATATGAGGTAATTATAGCTGCTCGTCCGCCTATGTCCTCTGCTGTAACGATAAAGAAGTTAAGTTTTGGATCTAGTGGTGCTTCGTAGACGTACCTGCTAATTGGCAATATCTTGTTTGCTTCTGTGTATGGCTGATCTTTTGCAAGTGAAGCCGAATAAACCTCCTTGACTGGGGTTCTGATCTTTACATTAGGTGGGGGCGCCTCTGATCCTACTGTTCCAACTATGATTCTAACTGTGTTCTGCGCACACACGTCATATGTTATTTCGTAAATCAATATTGGTTGAACTAGTTTTCCTCCAAATCCTTCGCCAGCTCCAGTAGATCCAGCAGTTCCACCACCGCCACCACCTCCACCTGCACCCCCAGTGGCTCCAGAACTTGCTGTACTAGAACCAGATGAGCTTGATGTTGAAGATGAGAACAGACCAAATCTACTAAAGTGTTCAACAGTCATGTCTAGCTCACATGTATTTGCATCAATTGATATTGGATTTGATACTGTTACACCTGTTGTTGTCCAGGCACCGCCAGTGAACGTATACCCGGTCATAATTGGACACCCATTGCTATCAGATTCTAGTGAGCTTGACTTTGCTACGCGTACTTTGAGTACAGGTTGTGTACCGTGGTTTTCTGCCTGCGACCAGTCAAATCCTACACTGTCTTCTTCGAATCTGGACTTTATGTCAATGAACAAATTAGTGTTACTCTGTGCAACACCACTTGTTGTTATTCCTGTTGGAATTGTTGGCGCAGCTTCTGCTACCAACCAATCATCAGGTGCTGTACCAATCGACGATGCACCATCCCTTGAATGAACTGTTAGTTGTTTCAAGCCACCCCATGATGGCAATAATGACGGTTCTACTGAGAGCACCATCGTCTGACCGGCAATTATCTTATTCAGTGGTGGTGTCATTACAAATTGTGGGTTGTTTCCTGATTGAGTCGTAACAATACTTGGAATAACAGAAATGATTTGTGGTGATGTTGGAACTGTGTAGTTCTCTATGCCTGTTGTTTGTAGTATGGTTTTTCCAGATGTTAATGATGGGAATGACAGGTTTAGCTGAATTGATGCTTGTTTGGTAATTGCGGTATCAAGTAATGATGTGCTGTTTCCTACCGAAACTATTGGTGGAAGATCGGATACTTTGTTGATTATGTGAGTTGATGTTCCGTTTACCACAGTTGCTGAGTAGGTGCTTGTCCAAGCATCGAAGGTAGTACTGTTAAGTGATGGAGCAGTGGTAATTACTGTTGGTTGCATTAATGAAAGATCAGTAGCTTGTGGTGCCACTCTGAAGATAGCTGTTCCATTGAGTTGTGTTCGGTGTGCTTCGTAGAATGTGCTATTTCCAAGAACATTATATCCTGACGGGATAGTTGTCATTGTAAAGTTGTAGGTTGCAAATGGAACGGGTCCAAAGGTTATTCTACCAACAATGCTATTGTTGTCGTTTGTTCCACCATCAATTATTGTCAATGGTGTACTTCCGCCTTGTGGATTTGGAGATACTGTGTATACTGCACCGGCTATTAAAGCATCAGAAAGATCTCTTGCTTCAATCATTATTCCGCCTAGGAATGAAGTCGTGGTAGTTAAGCCAAGATTTTCTCTTAGTGATTTTGTTACTGGTGTACTTAATTGATCATTAATTCCAATCTTTTCTGTTAGATTTTTGGTGAAAGTCTTTGTTACAGTGTCGGTGATTCCTAGTCTCTCTGTTAGTGTGATCGTAGTTGTTGAAGGCAAATCAGTTGTAATACCAATATTTTCAACTAAAGTTTTAGTAGCTGTGCGAGCTGTGTTGTCCTGAATTCCTAGGTTCTCTGTTAGTGTCTTTGTGATCGTTCTGGCTGTGTTGTCGTTGATTCCTAGGTTCTCTGTGAGGGACTTGGTAGCTGTCTTTGTTACAGTGTCGGT